>Ga0214544_1000088_pt1:110000-119574 | contig 119574 bp, 67 predicted proteins | sample CNSS3metaG_FD_160074 | JGI IMG/M metagenome (GOLD analysis project Ga0214544, IMG submission 160074) | Root nodule microbial communities from cowpea collected in UCLA plant growth center, Los Angeles, California, USA - CNSS3 | ecosystem: Host-associated > Plants > Roots > Nodule...
ATGCCTGTAACATTGTCCGTGTACTTTTCTATAAATCATTTGGGAGAAGTTATTAATTCTCCTCTGCAGTTATCCTTCTATTTTCTTGAAGAAAATAAATATTGAAATGTGATGATTTATTGTTGTAACCTAGGTCAACCAAGTTGGAACTGTTACAGAGGTCATTGACGTGGTGAAGCAGGCAAAGGAAGCACATTGGGGAGTGATAACATCCCATAGATGTGGCGAAACCATAGATTCTTTCATTGCTGATTTATCTGTTGGCCTTGCTTCTGGTGTGATTAAATCAGGTGCTCCTTGCAGAGGAGAGCGGCTAGAAAAGTACAATCAGGTGTCATTCTAATTCTTATGCTGATGATTTTACTGCATTATTGTCATGCTTCCAGATTATTTATCTACTTACATTCCCAACTCACCAGTTTATCGTAAGGTGTCTGTTTTCTTTGGTAGGTAGTATATTTTCAATATCAGTAGTGTACAGCTGGTGGTTTTACAACCTGTAAATTTTGTTCAATGCTGCTTGTCAATATGCCAATTTGCTCTGTTTATTTTCGCGATAGCAGTAATACCTGTAAATGTTATTCCTCGAGTCTCCTCATTCTATCTGTCTTGATGGTGAAATTTGTGGCATTTGTAGATGTTTCTTTATTCTTTATGATAAATTGCATGTTAAAAGTAATCTTGTGTAGGCTTGCTTTGCCCCTTAAAGACTTCATTCAACCAATGATATATTACTTTATCCGTAAATGTTTATTTGGCTTGAAGTTTTTGCAAAACTTCACCTTGAAATATTTTTTTTAACGCAATTTCTGCACTTCTTTTAAATAGTAAGCAGTTTCGAGTTTTTATTAAGATGTTAACTACAAGAAACATAGGGATTACCTGAGGTTCTTTTGTTTTCCTTAGAATATTCATCTTTACAATCCTTGTTGATGTTGCTTGATCCGCTCGTAACTAACAGAATTTTCAATCAGCTTTTTTAGTTTGTTTTATTTAGGTTTCTCTTAAAAGAAAAAACTAGGTCATTAACAATATCACAGAAGCTCTTAAAATTAAAAATAGCCTTTTGAATTGAACAAATACACAAAATGTTGAACTTGTATAGCTTATTCTACTTATAAAAGTAAAAGCCAAGAAAAAAAGTAGGCCAAACTTAATTTATTTCTGGCTCTCATGTAGATATGAAGTTCATCTTGTAAGTATTGTCATTTATTCTGGTAAAGCGTAACAAAGAGTAGAAAACATAACATTTACTATTTGAATCTTGATGCAGTTACTTCGGATTGAGGAGGAGCTCGGAGATCATGCAGTTTATGCTGGTGAAGATTGGAGGCAATAAGACGGATCAAGTTCTTCAGATTGGTCTAAGATATGATTTTCTTCCTTAAGTTTGATATGTGTGGTCGAAGTTCATCACTGTACCATATTCAACAACTGCTGATGTTCTATTGCCATAACTGCTCCTTCACCAGTTTGTCATTGGGCTTTGAGAGAATGTTTATCAGCATTACCAATCTATACGAGATAGTGCGGCCTGTTTATTTGTCTATTTGTTGTAGGGAGAGAAACTTATACATATCCAATGCGGATGGTAAAATTGATCTGGGCAACTGATATTGATAGTAGTTTTCCAATTCTGCGCATTGCTTATGTTCCAGTCACCATCTTTAACAGACCTGACCACCGATTGACTTAACAGTTATAAATTTACCTTTATCTCATTATATACTTTCTTGTTCCTTTATAACTTATACATTGTTACGATAATCAATACGGAGAACAATTTTGATTTTCTAACATTAATGTTTTATTCTTTTCCTCCCAATATTTGCTAGACATTTTATAATTTTCAATAGTAAGAGTCTGGTACATCTGTTTACCTTCATCACTGCAAGGAAGGTTCACTATTCTACATTTCAAATACTTTCTTTACTGTTCTGTAAGTATCTGTCTTTACCATATACACCTTTGCATTTTAACTCTGGCTGGCTAAGTGGAAGAGCACACTAATAAACCATAGCCTAACCTTTTTCAAAATCAATTAGAAATAACTGGACGTAATTTAGGATAGTTTGGTTTAAACAATCTAATTTGGTTTGCTTGAACTGTAGAAAGAGTTCAGTTAGCTGGAAGTATGTGTTTTTTAGTTTAGAAAAAGTTTTGATAGTTTTCTAATCTTTCTATCCTTACGTTCCCACATTTTTTGCTACAGCAAGTGAGAACAGAACACACAGCAGCCTTGACATCAAAGCTTTGTAGTCACACAATATGCTACCTCCATCAATCCTGCTCTGTAGCAAATCTGTTCGGATCATGCTTGTATTTTGAAAAATACGGAGTGATAATAGATCTATTCTCCGTTTTAAAAACTATAGCTCATTACCACAAAATGTGCAAAATAAATTGGAAGGGAAGAAAAACATAAACACATACAAAACAAATACTGAATTTCGAATTTTAGCTCAAACATATGTTTAAAATGTCTAAGAAATCCTTCAACCGAATCTAAAATCTCATCAGATAACAAATCCTGCAATCGAATTTAAAAGTCCCATCAGAGCACCTACTCTTGAGGTTTTATCTTCTCCTAGATCTCGTCCTGTTTAGTGTTCTTTGCTAGGATGCAAATAAAAGCGAGCATAACCAGTCTGGGCAATTTTGTACTCAACCACAGAAGGCTTATCTCTTAAGAAATTGATATCGACTGTTTCAGACAATGACTCTGCTCCCCTTGCAAAAGAATTTATCAACCTCAATGAAAATGTCACGCTCACAGTCTCATTCATCTCTATCACAATTGCTTCCTCCACCTGTATATGCATCACATAAACCCATCAGTCTGCAGTTTAAATTACTGAATTCTATCATACCCACATCAAAGAATCTAATGCAAATCCACATCAAAGAATCTAATGTAAATCCACATCAAAGAATCTAATGTAAATCTAAATCACTGAATTCTATCCATACCCACATCAAAGAATCTAATGTAAATCACTAGAAGCATGCATTCAACATATAAAAAGGCTATAACGATGGTTACCCTGTCGACATCAACATTATGCCTGCACACTACCATTGAAGTCCCAAGTTCCCCTTTGGTGATAAACTTGACCGTCTTCCCCTTCTCCTCAATAATCTTAATCGTAACTACAATTAATACGAAACACAACTCCATCAAATCTAATTGCAAAGTAAACCAGCAAGAATCACTAAAAAACATGAAAAAATAAAAGAAGCAAAATAATAACCATCGTCCCCACTATCAGCGAGTTCGCTGCAAATTGTTGAAAACACAAGAGAAGGCATCCTTAGACTAGCCAGGATCTCTGTCTCAATAATGGGATGGTGCATATGCAACGGATGCAGCTGTCGTGGGTTGTCTGTACTTATCTCTTTCATTATCGTAAACTCCGATATCTTGCCATGACCTGCAACACACCTATGTTTATAAAAGTATAAATTTTGAAGTGGAAGAGAATGAGAGATAAGAAACTCACATGGAGTCTCGATGAGGACTGTGACATCCTCTCGTCCGCGACAGTCTTGCATGGTGATGATTTCATCATCGGAGGTTACATGAAAGATCCGGGACATGCAGTGGAGGTCGAGGGCAATGGCGACTGTGTGGTCGCAGTGGTAATGGTCGAAAGCATCTCCGGGGAGGACGACGGCTACAGTTGCCCCTAATGAACGATTGGTGGCTTTCAGGGAGAAACCGGCGGGGGAGAAAACCAAGTTGGCTCCATCAGTTACCACTTTCTTTGTGATCTTTATCACCTTCTTCAGAATTGAACCTTGCACCACACAAGCTTCCACCATCTTTCTAATTTCTTTTTCTCTTTCGCTTTCTTTCTTGTTACTCTTTTCTATCTATCACCAGCTACCAACAAGCAACACAACACTGCCACAGAAAACGAATGCGAATGACAATGGTATGATTCCTTAATGACGGTTTTGTTCGTTTTTTAGTCCAACTTCGTTTTTTAGTTGGGTCCGTTGCCGCGGTTACTTCTTTTAAATTTTTTGACCTAATTGTATTTATTGTACTAATTATCATTCGATCCTAATAATTTTATTGACAATGATACTTAACTTTACATTTTTTTTCTACTTCAATCCTTTAATTTATTAATTTATGATATAGATTAATATGAATCATTGATTAATATATTAATATCTTTTTCTTTTAAAGAATTAATTATTCATATTAAATCACATAAAAAAATAAAAATAAAAGTCAACAAATAAAATTCAAAATATAAATTTTCTAATGTTATGCTTAGTTAACTCCACACTTACAATTATGTGATTTTATAAAATCAATAATACTTACCTGATCACATATTAACAATGCATGATATATATGTATATATAAAATTGATAAATTAAAAATTCATTTAAGATAGTTACCAAACAAAGGAAGTACTACCTTTAGTTATAGTGTACAAAGGATTAATATTTAATTAATGCATATCAATAACAATAATTAGAATATATAGTTAAGTTTGAAACAATATCCTAAATTTATATTTTGTTTTGGAAATATTTATAAAATTAAATAATTTAAGTGATGGACAATATTCAATCTTGAAAGATAAAGAATGAAGATGAGGAAAGGATGTCCTTGATAGTATATTTATTTTATTAATCTAAAGCCTAATTTATTGGCAATACATCACCACTTAAAGACAAATATTATTGTACAATTCGTTATGTAAAAAGTAATAACAAAATAAATAACCCCTTTGAAATAACTCCAAACTTAGTTGTTACCCCATTATAATTTATTTAACACGCCCTTCCTTAAATTCATAAATAAATATCAGTTTAAAAAATTACCTTTCAAACTAAGACTTAAAAATTTTAAATGCCGATGAATTTATTTGAGCGCTAAAACAAAGATATTTGAAAGAATTTAGATGTTTACTTCTTTCAATATATTAATAAAAAATAAGTTTACAACACTTATTATTGTGTCGATTTACAATACCCTTAAAAGAATTGTGGTGAGAGGTTAATTCTTATGGGAAGTTGAGGATTTAATCAAATAGTATTGGATAAATATAATTAAATATTGTATAGTTAGTTATTTTTGTTTCTTTGGAGCTTATTAATATAGCTTTTAGTTTCCCACAAACAAGATACATTCATGGAATATGCTGATAAAAAAAATTCATGGAATATCTGAAAAGTCTATCTCAATTAGTTTTTTTAAAGGTTATTGTGCTAAACTAATACTAAGGTGTTCTCTTCACTTGTAGTATGGTGAATCTTGAAGAACAATTTAAAAAAAATAAAATAAAATATTACATCTAAAATTTATATATTTAATTACGATTTAGACTCTTGATAAATTTGGAAACTTTCAGTTTAGTCCATATTAAAATTGTGTGCTATATTAAATTCTTAAAATTTTTAAAAACTTTTCAATTGAGTTTCCATTATTTTAGATTTTCTTTTTTACCTATTATGTCCACTATGACTATACTTAAATATCGTCATATAATACATTATTGCAAATTACCATAATAACTAAAATCTCTAAAGAATTCGTTGTTGTATTTACTTAAAATTATTCTTAAAGCTAATAAAAATTATAAATTTATAAAAATATAAAATTAGAAGAATTAAATTATAAATTTATAATTATGAAATATAAAACAAAATATATAATTATATAATTTTATGATTTTATAATTTCAAAATTTTATGATTTTATAGTTTTTAATTTCATTGTGTGTGCTATAATTCTTTTTTATGATAATGTAGATAAAAAAACGGAGGCTTTATAAATGTTTAGATTCAAAACGCTCATTATACTCTTTTCTTTCCTTTTATTTTTATTTTTTATATATAGGTTGGAATATTCCAAATATTTCTTTTAATATAATTCTTTTTCTATATATATATATAATTTATTTATGAAGAAAAATATGTATTTTGATTTTTTTTTTTATGCTAAGGGTCTTATATATTAGGCTTAATTAGACTTTTGGTCCCCTACTTTATATGCGAGGTTCATTTTGGTCCTCTTATTTTTTCGGGGTTCAATTTAGTCCCCTAGTTTGTGTAGGAGGTTCAATTCAGTCCTGTGTGTTAACAGCGTTAAAAAAATTAACAGCAGAGTGATTTGATGTGATACTGTGACAATTAAAAATGACGTGTCAAGTAGGAACATCAGATTATGTGGACAGTAGAGAACGAGAAATTAAAGGCAGTGGTAATTGGGTTTTGAATGAAATTAGGGTTGGGGTGTTTTGAACGAAATTAGGGTTCGTCGAAGAAAGAAATTTGGGTGCGAGAAAGAAATTGGGGATAACTGTTGAACAAATTAGGATTCGAGGAAGAAGCGAAAATCAATCAATATATAACGATTCGAGGAGGAAGGATTTGCGGTCTCCTTCGGTGCAGCATAGGTTCGTCGCTGTGTTTGTAGTGGCACGAAATCGAAGGTAAGTTTTGCATACCGCACAAGTTACAGGAGCAAGATGAAGAAGAATGGCCCCTAGACATCACTCAAAATTAAGAAAGCTTGCCAAATGAAGATGAATTCCAACAAAACGAAGAAGACGACTGAAATTAGGGCAAATGAACACTTCTATCTCCATAAATAACCTTCATTGCCACCTCATTACTCCACATTGATGACAAGGTATTTAGAACTTGCCACGTTCCTGTTCCTGTTCCAAACAGACACAGTGACACTATTCTGACGCCGTTTAACTAAAACTAACGGGAAGGACCATTTTAAACTGTTTTAACAAATTGAAGGACTAAATTGAACCCCAAAAAAATAAGAGGACCAAAATGAATTTCGCATATAAAATAGGGGACCAAAAGTCTAATTAAGCCTATATATTATGATAACATTAGAAACATTAGAGTGTGAAATAAGCACTACAATTGTGGGTTCTAAGAAAAACTTTCACCAAACTTATAGCTCACACAATTTAAAATATCTTGAATGAAAGCAGTGATATGGAGTTAGACTTAGCATCAGAGATTCACTACAACTCACTCTTTTCATCACCCCTTCCAATTTTTAAAAGATGAATTTATTAAACATTTAACGTCGATTCAAAATTAAGTTAAATTATAATATACGAAAGAAGGTTAATAAAATCATATTATAACCTATTCTATTATTTTATTTTTATCGGATTATTATTAAATAGCTCAGAAATATATAGTTTCATACTATTATATAATTATAAAAAATTGTATTGAGTTGTGAAGAGAAGATCCTAAAAGTGTGACAGGTGGTTCAAATGTGATGAAGATGGAGTTGTATCGAAGGAAAAGCTACAATTAATGCACTAAGGTCATTCACGAGATACATACCTTAAAGAAATTTTGGACCCCTTTTTAATATCATTGTTGACCTTCAAAAAAAACCAAACCAAATTTAATTGTGAATCTAGAGTTCCAAACCCACAACACCCACCCCAGAAATACCCAAAAAGAAATTGCACAAATATTTTTGGGTTAAATATGGTTTTGATTCCTCAATTTTCAATAAATTTTATAATTAGTTTATTTCGAAATTTTAAATCAATTTAATTTTTCATCTTTAAAAATATGTGAATTTAATTCTTTTAATCAAATTTTATTAAGTTTATTTGACATTTCAAGCACGTTTTATAATAGTATTTAACTTAACATTAAAGTAAAAATATGTCACACAATATAAATAACTCAAATACAATCATGAGATGCGTACGAAATATCGAATAAACCTAACAAAATTTGATTAAAATGACTAAATCCACATATTTCGAAAGATGAAAGACTAAATTGGTCCAAAATTTCAAAATAAATTAATTTCAAGATTCATTAAGTTAAGAGACAAAAACATATTTAACCTAATATTTTTTATAAATTAAAAAATATTAAATGTAAAATTAACCAAAACTATAAATAAATAATTTGTTCTTGACCTCTCAGGATCCCTCAAGAAAGCTAGCTGCCACAATTCACATAAAGTAGTTTGAAATGACACTTTTTTTCTAATACTTAAATTCTTTTATATATTTTTTTAAAATTATCATATTTTAATAATTTTGAAAAAAAAAATGCATAATTTTTCACAAATGAAGTGAGAAGGAAGAGAGAGGTTTGATCACATGAATCCCCACAGCATATATTAATATATTAACTGTCCACCTAAACACCCCAAACTAGAATAAACGAGTTCACTCACTGTTGTTCCATATGGACCGACTCAAACTTTGGGATAAAATAATTCCTTTTAATTTGGCTTTAGTACATGTTTTTAGCACCTCAATTACCTACGAGTTCTTAAAATGCATATCGGTATAGTAAAGAAAGATATATTTAAATTAGTGAAATATGATTTTATCTAACCTTGATTGAAATTTAAAATTAGTTTTTCATTAAAATAACTCAATTTAATTTTTTATCTTTAAAAATATGAATTTAGTCACTTTAACTAAATTTTGTTAAATTATTTTGCGTTTTAAATTCATGATAGACATTTGAATTGTTCATACCATTTGATACATATTCGTTCTGTTTCAATATTAGCTAAGAGTCAAGTTTGAAACATTGTTAAATAAACTTAGCAAAATTTTAGTTAAATAAATTTTAGATGACTAAGTGTGTGTTTAGTTTTGCGTCAATGTAGAATTGATTAGAATTGATTTTCTGACGCAGAATCAGTACGTGCTTGGTTTCTAAAATCATTTCAAAAATAAAAAAATTCATGTTGAATGAAAATCAACTAATTATTATTATTTTTGTGATGGAGAATTGATGTTGGAATAAATTCTCCAACCCTAATCCAACACCCTAAATGGGTCAAAGATTCTAAAAAATGACTACTTTCAACAATTTTTTTAAAAAAATCAAAAATATATTTAACTCTTTGAATTATTAATATCTTTGAGTTATTAAGAGTTAAATATGTTTTTGGTCCCTTGACTTTTAGTGAATTTTAGAATTAGTCCATTTCGAAACTTTGGACCAATTTAGTTATTCATCTTTCGAAATTGATGGATTTAGTCATTTTAATCAAATTTTATTAAGTTTATTTGACATTTCAAACGGGTTTCATAATAGTATTTGAGACATTAAAGAAAAAATATGTCAAATAGAATAAAAACTCAAATTCAATCCTGAAATGCGTACGAAACATCAAATAAACCTAACAAAATTTGATTAAAAGAACTAAATTCACATATTTCAAATGATGAATGACTAAATTGGTCTAAAGTTTCAAAATGGACTAATTTTTAAATTTACTGAAAAATATAAAAAATACATATTTAACCGGACAAAAAACATATTTAACCAATTATTAATATTTAACCTCTGTTTCAAGATTCCAACCATTACAAGCTTTATAAATATCACTACAGTCATCACATTTGAAAAAATTGAATCCGATCTTAAAAGAAACGAAAAAATTGAATAATAATTAGGGGTGGCAATGCGGGCTGGCCCGCCCCGCCCCGCACATTTTATGCGGGCCGCATACTCTGGCCCGCCCCGCATAAAGGTTGGCCCGCGGGCCCGCGGGCCGGCCCGCTTTTTTTTTTTTTAATTTTTTTAT
>Ga0214544_1000089_pt1 | contig 119519 bp, 57 predicted proteins | sample CNSS3metaG_FD_160074 | JGI IMG/M metagenome (GOLD analysis project Ga0214544, IMG submission 160074) | Root nodule microbial communities from cowpea collected in UCLA plant growth center, Los Angeles, California, USA - CNSS3 | ecosystem: Host-associated > Plants > Roots > Nodule | place: USA...
AAAATCCAAATTCTGATAACAACAATGAATTATAAATGAAAAAAAAAAAATCAAGATAAAACACAATTAACTCTCCTACTATAATCACTAATTCATCATGAGGCAACACAATTTTGTAACTGAAAGTGATAATCAAATTATCTTAAAGTGAGAAAATGCAATGGTGCATTGTCAAAACTAAATTAAACCATACTCCACATTTATCATAAAAAAGTAGTCAATGATTTCCTTATTTGGAAAATATAGTCTATTAATTAAATCGTAATGTCACACGTCTTGTCTTTAATTCAATAGGACAAACTTACATATAAAAGCTTTGATCATTAAACTAAAAATATTGCTACAATGCTATATTAGCCTACATTCGTTTTTATTAAATTTGACACACAAGATCTAATTCTAGCATGAATGAACAGTTAAATAACAACTTATACTATATAAAAAAAAATATATATATATATATATATATATATATATATATATATATATATATATATTTTGCACACACAAGATCTCAAGTCTCTTTCTCTAATTCCCAACTGTGGTGTCTTTTATTTTAAAATAAGCCGTTTTGAAAACCATCTTATGTGCCTCTTTTTTATAATGTGTTATGTGCTCTTTTCATAATGTTTCATTTGAAATTATTATTATTATTATTATTTATTCATTAATGACTTAATCTAATTTTGATCTCTTTTATTTTTCATTTTCGTCCTTTATAATATTACAATTGTTCAATTTTTATGTTGTGTCTGATTTTAGATATGGAAAATGGTTCCTTTATAATAATTTTTTTTTTGTAACTTTAGGTATAATTTTTTAAGTGGTTTTCATTTTATCATTTTTAATATTTTAAAATCACTTAAAAAATGTCACCTCATTTTGTAAAAAAATTTATCAAAATATCATTAAATATTTACGTTTCATAATATCAAAGAGGACGAATGAGAATGGACAAAACCGTTTGCCGGTAGGGATTAAGGTGATTTACACAGATAAATTTAAAGAGAAAAAGAAATTTAATCCTTATATAAATGAAGAGATAAAAAGAAGAAAGATGGCTATGTACATAGACTTTTACCTAGATGTTCATTCCTTTTGTTTTAAATTTCAATAATAATAGTATTAATTGTGAAATTAAAAGTATTGAAAAAATTAATATTAATTATTATTATTATTAAACTTTTTGGACTATTAATAATAATTACACTAATACTTACTTTTATTATAATAATTACAATTTATTTTATATTAATTTTAATTATAAAAATAAAATATTAATTTAATAATTTCATTCATTAAAATTTTTTTTTTATCTATTACATTGTCACAAATATTAGCAAATTTTATTTTTAAATTTTTCCACTCACGTTTTCATCTCTTAAAAACAAACGAATTAATATTGTTTTTGTGAAGTATTTTTAAATATGATGATTTTTTACTCTAGCGTAAAAGAATTGTCTAAACAATAAATACATATTATTTTTTAAAATATTAGGTTAAAAAATAAAATTAAAACAATTTTTTTTATCTTTAATTCGTATCATTTTTTGCATCTTTGAAATAGTTAACTAATTAGAATTTTTGATAAATTAAAAAACAAAATATTAGTATAAAAGTTTAAATTAATCCTCTTTAAGTATTTGTACGTCAACTTGCCCATAAAAAACTTGTTAACATTAGAAAAAACGTTTAAGTTATTATTTTGATCAGATTATTAATTGCTATTAGAAAAATATAATAAAATAATTCGATAATAATATATCACGATAAATTGAATAGTAGATTTTCTTTTTTCAAGAATGAAATTGTTTTCCTGTATATATATATATATATACAGAGACTGTGTTACTGCACTGTGTCATATCACTCGAAGAGGGTCCAAGAATAAAGAAGTAAAGAAGAGGGTCGAGAAGAGCTTGATTGAGAAGAGAAGAAAACAAAAAAAGAACAAATGGCAGAATCTGCAAAATCTCCACAAACTGAACTTCCTCACAAAGCTTTTGGTTGGGCTGCTACAGACACTTCTGGGACCCTTTCGCCATTTCATTTTTCCAGAAGGTTTTTTTTTTTTTTTTCACTTTTTGTTTAACGTTTTTCTCCATTTCTCAGCGAGATCAATGCTGGTTCAGATCAATCTCATCCTCATTTGACCTTATTATTGCAGGGAAAACGGCGTTGACGACGTCACCGTCCAGATTCTGTTTTGTGGGGTTTGCCATTCTGATCTTCACACTGTCAAAAACGACTGGGGTTTCACCACTTACCCTGTCGTTCCAGGGTACCCTTCTTTCATCTGCAATCGTTTCCCTTTTTAATTAAATAATCCCCTTTCCTCAGTGTAATTATTTATCCTCAAACATAGATTTGATTGATTATCGTAATATAAACTATATAATATGTCATCTCTCATAATTGAGTTTGAATGCGATGGGACACTTAAAAGAAAAACCACGCTTTTGTCCATCCTTCAATCGAGCACAGTTGGGGCTTCCAATTTCGATCTCAATTGTTGTTGGTTGACTTAATAATAGGAAAAACTGAACCTTTAGTAAAATAAGCGCCTAATCCAAAACGCGCGTTTTGCTTTATGGACTGTATATTATATTCATCTCATTTTACATCTGGCATGTGTTACATAATTTTGGTGTGATCAGTGTACAGAGTAACTTGACCATGTGAGGAAACTATGCCAGCAGCAATGGTTAGAATTATTTTATATTATACTTGAATCTAGAAGTTCTCCCAATTATAGAGCTATTATGCTTAAATCCTAACATAACATGAATGATTGCTAAAATTTAAGGGTGTGTTTGATTTCTATTTCTAATTACAAAATCTTTAACGTTTTTGAAATGGGATTAAGATTAAATAAGGTTTTTGAACAGCCTGTGATATTGAAAGAAGGTTATGTAAGATGGAGAGTGAAGAAGATGAAATATATCTTCTAATTGTTTATTTGGTTATAACGTTTGTAAATAATTTTAAAAACAAATTTATTTTGAATGAGAAATTGGTTGCTGAGCTCTGTGAAATTGCTTTAGAAAACAGTTTTTAAAATCAGAATGTGAGAAGAGAATCAAACTGACCCTACTGCAGTTTTTGGTTTTAATGATGTAATGTTCTTTTGTCATATATATCTAAGTAAATTAATTGTCTTTATTCCTTTCTAGGTTTTTCTTTCTGAGTTGGATGTAGTATTTAAGGCTTGCACGTGTTTGTGCAATTGCCAACCTTGCAGATAGCGATAGGTAAAATCAGAACGTCTGAGATCACCTTCCATTGACTTTTTAGTATTTTTTTATTTTCAGGCATGAAATTGTTGGTGTTGTGACAAAAGTTGGAAGTAATGTGAAATATTTTAAAGCTGGTGATAAAGTGGGAGTTGGTGTGATAGTGGAGTCTTGCAAGGAATGTGAATGCTGCCAACAGGATTTAGAGAATTACTGTCCCCGCCCTGTCTTTACCTATAACTCTCCTTATTATGATGGGACACGAACCCAAGGTGGTTATTCTAACATTGTGGTCGTTAACCAGCGTTATGTTCTCCGATTTCCTGAAAACTTACCCCTTGATGCTGGTGCTCCACTGCTGTGTGCGGGGATAACTGTGTATAGCCCTATGATATATTATGGGATGACAGAGCCTGGCAAACATTTGGGAGTGGCAGGGCTAGGTGGGTTAGGCCATGTTGCAATCAAAATTGGTAAGGCGTTTGGGCTGAAAGTTACTGTCATTAGTGGATCTCCGCACAAGGAAGCTGAGGCAGTTGACAAACTTGGGGCTGATTCTTTCGTTGTTTCCTCAGACCCTGCAAAAATGAAGGTAACTGAGATACAGGACTGAAAAAGCATTCAAAGGAAGACTTTTCATCTGGGTTCTGGTTATGATGGATTTACTGGATCTTCATAATCATAATACAGTTCCGTAGTAATTTAGCAATATTCTTATGCTACTGTTGGGCGTCTCGGGTAGCTACTAATTTATGCTTAATTCTTTGATATATTTTTCTCATTTGTAATGATAGTTTTTTTGTTTTGTTTAAAAATTAGGTTATAATAATTGCCATATTCAAAAGCTATTATCAAATAGAAAGGTGAAAAAAGTGTGGAATTGAGTGATTTGAGACTATCATTACCCTATGGATAGAAAATATAGTATGCGAGTCCAACAAATATTCTGAGTGACATTGCAGCTATTGTCAATATTAACCATGAAGTGTGTCTCAACAACAAGTGAACTAGATATCCACTATTCAAGCACTTTAGAGTATATAAACGAACCTTTTAGTCTGCTTCTCCATGATAATATTCATTAGTAGAACAATGGATTGACTGGTCATGCAATTTCTCATGATGTGTTTGTTAACTTGCCGGGACTCTAAGCAGGCTGCTATTGGAACCATGGACTATATCATAGACACAATTTCTGCTGTTCATTCCCTGACACCACTGCTTGGTCTGCTGAAGCTGAATGGGAAGCTAGTTACTGTAGGGTTGCCTAACAAGCCTCTTGAAGTGCCTATCTTCCAATTAGCTTTAGGTGAGCCATCAATAGTCTCCAAACTGGTATTATGTAGTTTCTGTATGTTATTTGCAAGTAATTGCCCCAGGAGAAAAGAACCTGATTTGGGCACAAGTTATAAAGCTTTCTCAAGAAGCTGAATGGACGAGGGAGTTTTCTATTTCACTGTAGATTCAACATTTTCCAAAATTTGAGCAGGGTCACCTTCGTAGTAAAGAATAGTACATGGATTTGACTAATGCAAGAAATGTTTTGTTACGTAACATGTGCATGTAGGAAGGAAGCTTGTAGGGGGGAGCAACTTTGGAGGGATCAAGGAAACACAGGAAATGCTTGATTTCTGCGGAAAGCACAACATAACTGCAGATATTGAGCTGATTAAGATGGACCAAATCAACACTGCCATGGAAAGGCTTGGCAAAGGTGATGTGAAATATCGCTTTGTGATTGATGTGGCCAACTCTTTCTCAAGTTTGTAGAAGAACATGTGCAAGTGTGTCACCCTAAATGTGTGGCACTGAAGATTTGTTTCGGTATCTTAAGAATAATTAACATTGGCTTTGGTATCTTAAGAAAAGTTAAGATTGGCCTTGTACCAGAACATCCTCTCTTCAATAAAATTACTTTGTTTGGGTTTCCAATTTATATTATGTTCCTTTGTTATCTTCATCAATGGCAGACTAAGAGTTTCACTTTTGTGAAAAATAAAGAATCAAAATTGGCCATTCGATGTATAATAATTTCATAATATTAGCCTCACAGTTTCGTGACCAATATTTTCTTTTTTACAAAATTAGTAACAATATACAAAGTGATTCAATATCTGGTGTACATATTTTATCTTGTATCTTTAAATTTAAAAGTATAGAACTAAATTATTCAAATACTAAAATTAGCTGCATTTATTTTTCAAAAACACAATACAAATTATTTACATATTTCATCAGCATAATAGTTACAAGCTACATACCATTCTTTATGAATCTATCATTATTAATTTAATTTACTTAAAAAAGTAATTAGGCACTTTGCTTAGATAAGACAATGCAAATTTACTAATATTTAATCTTTTAGTTGGAATAAAATATTTCAATTGTCAGAAACTCTTAAAATATATTTAAGTATTATGTCATTGCAAATAATTTAAATATTTCAATATAAATAATTTTTTAGTTAATCCTTATTGATGTTTTTTTGACAAAGTTCATTAATATTTAGGATGAGATAGTTTTTTTATGCCCTTAGATGAGCATTTTTTTTTCATGATCAATATTAGCTGAAAAATTCTCTCAATTGGAATTAAAATAAAAAAAAAAAAAAAATCTAAGCTAGTGTTGACTGAAAAATTTTCCGGTCAACAAATAACATCTTGACATTAGTTGAGGAAATTCTTAGAATGAGAAATAACATTAGTTTACTAAAACAACATCAACAAATAATCATACGTTTGAATAAAAAATAATTCATTTCGACATCAATAAAAAATCATAATTGATACCGACCGAAAAATAATTATTCTAAATATATTTTAGTTATTTAATAACTGTTTTATTATAATAAATTTTTCTTTTCTTCTTAATTTTATGGTTTTTATTTTTGTTTTGCTTGCATGAATTAAGATTGTTTTCGAATTTAAGTCTCTAATGATAATGATGTATTTGGTTCTTGAATTCTAGGTTAGATATGTATGAATGACTATAGTGTGATATTAGATTGAAATTATATTGATGTCATTTGGTGATGTTAGAGTTTTTTCTAAATCACTTAATATTCTAAAAATTGAGTGTGGTGTCATTGAAAGAGTTGAGTATTCGAAGTGAATTGAATTGAGACAATCATATGCAGGAATGTCACTGAAGAAATATTTATCTTTATTATGAATTTTTTTAAGATGGAATGGAATTGATAGATAGAAAGAAATGAGTATGGATTTAGATATATTTTTTACATTTAGTTAAAATATGTGTGTTTGAGAGAGTTATATTTTGCCGATATTTAGATGTCTATTCAAGGTACACTAAGCGGATAAAATTTTCTTCCTTGCACACTTCTACTGTTACTTCACTTTTCTCTCATTTTCTTTCCCCTTTCTTTCTTACACAATGAAACATCCACCATTATATAAACTACCCGGTAAAAGCAACGAGAATTGTTTTAATAAAAACCATGATAAACATAACAAAAATCATGGAAGAAGACGTTGTTTATGTATCCCAATAATAACCATGGAATATAAGCTGACATAACTATTAAGTGTGAAATTGGAGGAAGAAGGTGAATTTATTGATAGATACAGAAAAGGGTTGCAGTGAAGATTGACATAGTTATTTAATAGATTGGTTGCGAAGGTGACAAAGCTGGAGTTGGAGCAACATCTTCACAGTACGCAAGCATATCAAGAGCTTGCTGGTAAGTGTAGCCCAACGAAGTGAGCATCGAGGGCCAGCAATTGTGGGTTATGACAGTAATGGCACAGCAACAGTTAGGTCCAATATCAGCTTCACCATTGATGAAGAAATGCATGATCTCATTGGAACATGATTTTAGCTCAACAAGGTTGCTCCAGCACTTCACCATGTTCTTGTCCCTCGTTGCTGTTCCATGTGCACAAAAGCATGCAAGGACCATCAACAAGAGCATTCCATATTTCAGAGCCATTTTACCTAAGCCTTCTGTCACTTTCACTTCCCTTCTTCTCAAACTATTTTCTTTATTTATAGAACCTAAGTCACTCCAATGGTTAATTCAAGAAAACAAAGGGTCTTTCTACGATTGTAACTGCACTGCACACTGAATGCAGTGGAATATGGAAAGAAAACAAACTACATTTTCTCTCTTCGTTTTAAACAGTCCCATAAATTCACTTTTATTGACTGTTACAAATTCTAAAAAAAAAAATAAAATATTATTAATTTACATTTTTTTTCATGAAAAAAAAAAAAAGACCTTCTGAATGGTAGTCCAGAATAAAATATCAATTTCCGAAAATCTTATTTAAAAATTTTCAAAAAACTTGTTTTAAAAGATTTTCAGAACATATATTCCAGAAGGCAGTTTCATAAAATTGTTATTTTGAACATTTGAGCGGGTGCGTGAAGAAATTGTAGGGGTAACAGGAGGTGAAAGCCTATATTGGGCCTAGTCCGTTTAAAAGCTGGCCCAGTTGTAACCTTCTCTAACCAGAAACGGGCTTTCAGATTGGGCAGAGGTTCAGAGAACAGTGATAGTAAAGTAACGCAGGGTGGTGGTGGTGAAGAAGGGGTTTCACTCCCGAGAAGTGCAGAAGAAGAGATGAGCGTTGAAGATCTTCCGCGGAAAGAGGTTAACGTGCTGAAAGGTCACGAGGGTGCCGTGTTGGCCGCGAGGTTCAACGGTGACGGCAATTATTGTCTGAGTTGCGGCAAAGACCGTACCATACGCCTCTGGAATCCTCACCGTGGAATCCATATCAAGACCTATAAATCCCACGGCCGTGAAGTCCGCGATGTCCACGTCACACCGTACCCTCTCTCTCTCTCTCTATCTCAATTGCATTTCTTCAGTTATCATATCTGTATATTCAGAATGTCGTTTGATTTCTTACTGAATTTGAAATGTATGCATATTCAAAATTCATACACTTTTCGATTTGTAGGGTTTCGTAATTTGAACTTTGAATTGCATGAAATGTGACTGCATTCAACGCCAGTTCACAATACATTATTTGCATGTTGTTACTGTAGGGACAATTCCAAGTTATGTTCCTGTGGTGGAGATCGACAAATATTTTATTGGGATGTTGCAACTGGTCGTGTTATTAGGAAATTTCGTGGCCATGATGGTGAGGTATGTATCATTCCGTTCCTTCTGTAATGACATGTTTATTTTTCCATTTGTTTTTTCAGTTTCAGTTGTTTTCTCTTTGAATAGGAGCCAAGGAGGGTGGTATTCATGAACCAATTTATCTTTAGTTCGTTGTATCTTTTTCCTTTGCTATTACTTGTCTGAATGTTGCCTCTGTCTTTTACTCTAGCACATAACACTAGGTTCTGATGGATAAGTTTCTTCATATGTATTATTGGAGAGTGAAATAAACCTTTAGCATAAGTTAGAATTAGTTATCCATAATTTTATTTTTAGAAGCTTTGTTTTGTTAGGTTCTCCACAAGTTGTTCAACTTTGAGTTACTTTCGACTTTCGGGAGTGATTTATTTCAATTTTCCTTTTTTTTTTCTTCTGTTCAGTGTCCATGCAAAAGTTTATCTACACATGGTATAAATGTATGCACCGGTTCAGACCTATGCCAACACTTGAACAAAATAACCACTGTAATTAATGTTTATTTCTCGTAAAACTCCATCCATTTTTAATTTTCATAGTCATAAAATTTAATATGAAAATAAAAAAATTAAGATCACTGAGAGTTAAAATAGTCTGGATATATGTTGACTCACCTTATTTTTTGATTCATATTTTCATCTGCAGGTAAATGGCGTCAAATTCAATGAGTATTCATCTGTTGTGGTCTCAGCAGGCTATGATCAGTCGTTGCGTGCTTGGGACTGCAGATCTCACAGCACCGAGCCGATTCAGGTGGATTTCGTCGACTTATTAATTTATATGCATTTTGCTCTATTTCTTTCTACTGGCTTATTTATAGAGTTGCCATTGATATGCAGATTATTGATATGCAGATTATTGACACATTTGCAGATAGTGTCATGTCTATTTGTTTAACAAAAACTGAAATTATTGGGGGCAGTGTTGATGGAACTGTTCGGACATTTGACATTCGAATTGGCAGGTTTCTTGCAGCATAACTTCTAGACCATTATTTATTCTTTTATTTAAATAAAGTATATGGGATACGCAATACACTGCTGTTGGACACTTTTGTTGCTGCCGTAAATTTTATTTGCACTACGAAATTCTACTGATGTTCTCTTTTCTACTCACCAGAGAAATTTCCGATAACTTGGGGCAACCCGTCAACTGTGTATCAATGTCAAACGATGGTAATTGCATTCTAGCAGGTTGTTTAGACTCTACTTTGCGTCTTTTGGACAGGTATGTTTGTGACATTTTGGGAAAAGTCACTATTGGTCTCTATTCTTGCAAGCTTCATAGTATTTTTTTTGTGACAGGTCCACTGGTGAATTGTTACAAGAATATAAAGGACACACTAATAAGGTTAGTCTGCAGATGCCTAAATCTGATTTTATCATTTCCTATTAATGTTGTGCATGGCATGTTTTAACGATACAGGTTGATACCAGGTCCACATATCTGCATTTTTTTGTTGTTGTTATTAATTGGTTGCTGTAATTGTTCACTCTCAAAGTGTATTTCTAATGGTTTTACCGTTCATTTCTTCGAAATTTTTATAATTTCTATTGACCTACTCTCAGTCGTACAAATTGGATTGCTGCCTTACCAATACCGATGCTCATGTAACTGGTGGGTCTGAGGATGGCTACATTTATTTCTGGGATCTCGTAGATGCATCTGTAGTTTCAAGGTTCAGGGCCCATACCTCAGTGGTAATTTCTTCTCACTAGTTTACTATTTCTGGAAGAAAGCTGTGAAAGTATGATACTAAAAGAACATTCTAGACCCTTCATTCCTAATTTGAAAGGATTCATGATTATGGATGCTTCAAATTTTCAATTTCTCCTTAAGCCTCAACGAAGGAAAACTGTTGGCTTGAGACCCTTTTAAAGAAATGTTGTTTAATAAATGAGTTTTCGTGTAAACCATATATGACTTATCACGCTAAAGTATGATTTAATTGATTCCTCACTTCTTTTTCTTTGGCGAAAGCCCGTATGTATGATAAATTTTATAATAAACACTTGATATTAGTTCAAACACTTGATAGTAGTTCAAATAGTATAGTAAATTTGTTCTTAAACAAAGTTTCTCTATCTCAGAACTTCTCTAGCAGTTTTTCTTAATAATACATAGGTTTGCCGCTGATAATATTTACAGGAACTTTATTATTGCTTTGAATAATGCTCCTTATGCTATATTTTATTATCATCGTCAGTTTCAAGTCTGATGATAATGCCATCATTGCCTTATGCTGTGGTATGAGATTCATTTTTGTTTCAAAAATATCTGCTTGTTACTGCTGGGGCAGATAGCATTTTTTGGGTTTCATAATATAATTGTCGTTTTACTTGTAGAGGTGCAAAGCCTTGTGTATAATTTTTTTTTTCCATTTAACTACTTATTTAAGGATGTGAGAATGATATATGCATATGTATTTCCTGTCAGGTAACGAGTGTTAGTTATCACCCAAAGGAAAACTGCATGGTAACTTCTTCAGTGGATGGCACCATTCGAGTATGGAAAACAGAATAACTAAACGCAATCACGAAGCTTACCTGTTGTGTCCACGTGGTCCATACCAAGGCCAATTAGCACAATGAAGACTGCATGTACAATTTTAATTTATATATATATATATATATATATATATATATATATATATATATATATCAGCAGATGTGTCTTACATGTGCTTTTGATGTTGAAGATGGTAAAAGCAAGGTGAGTCTGTTGATTGCAGCTTCTCTGATACACGGTCATATTCGCACAAAGTTTTTGACTTTTTTGCCTTGAAAGGGGACAGGGTATCCGTATAATTCACTTGTGTCCATAAAAGTAAAACGATTTGTATTATATCCGTTATGTTGTGAAAATGAGTTTGTATTCTATCCGTTATGGCCGGGGATGTTGATCTAGGGCTTTTAGTGGTGTAGTTAGTGAACAAGTGGCTGCGATGCTGTTACGTAGCAACAAATCTATTTTCTGAATCAAGCCAATCGGTGGCTTCTATTTTTCCAGTGATCTCACAAAGCTCATAAGGTGAAAGCGGATAGATGAGACTTGCACCCAGTTATTCTTATTTGTGGGCTTTTCGTTTGAATTAGGGAAAAAGACACTCGTCCAAGTTATTGATGTAGACGTTTTGGACTGCTTATTTCATTTACGATTATTTAACATTTTTCATATTTCTTAATAATGATTATAAAGACTCTGTTGGTTAAACTCAATGTTAAACCTTAGCTGTCTCTCACGGTTGTCATGTTTCTTCCAGTCAATAAAATTGTTCGTAATATCAATGTTTTTGACAATATAAATGATACATGATTAGACTTTCGCAATCATTTTACTATACAATGGATCTAAGCACGAAAACATTATCATTATTTTTTCTTCTGGCTTAATAATTCATGTATAAATCAAGCGGCACGGTGGGTATTAGTCAACACGTGTGCTTTGTGTTCGTATTTGGAAGCAAAGCAATTCTGCGACTCGTGCCCCATGTTTGGATTCAAGTCTTACTACAGAAATGAAAAAGAAAAAAAAAGAAGCTGAAGTCCCTAATGCAATTTTTCTTAGAATACTAGACCTTTGGACTTAAAAATCAGTAATCGGTAGGACTAAAACAGTTGCTCTTGCATCTGGCTGAACGTGATCCAAATTTTGTCCAGCCAAACAAGATATAAACTTGTACTGTTCTTGTTTTGATTAATTTTTTTAGTCTGGCTGTCACACTTTCCCTGCTAGAAGGATTCTCTTATTCATGTGGCCTGCAATTATAACATTAATGATAATAGTGGCAGTTATGGTCATTATCACGGTCATGATTGCATCTTGTAAATAAATATTTACCAAATTTTATATTGAATATAATAATATTTCAGAATGGAGATGTCAAAGGAACACGGTTTAGACATCAATTTGTCTAGGTAAAGTTTATCTTTCTCACGAACGTAAATAGTTAAGAAAAAGGAGTTAGTCGCAAATGTCGTTTTGGTACATTTGACAACTTTAACTAATTATGTTATGCTGCTGGTTTTATTCTGATGCCTGGAGCCACCGTACAGTTTCGATGCAGCTGGTGATAGAATTATGTAGTGCGTATAATTTCCGTATCTCTGCAAAGATATTTCTGATGGGTATTCGATGCTTTAGAATCAAATGTAATATACTACTTATTTTTTAATACAAATTGAAATAACAACCAACAACAACAACACTGTGTTGTACGAGTATATCTACGCATAATTTTCTTAAGAAAACAATATCAAATACTTGAAATTGGAGTGGCGAAACCAATAGTTGGAGATTTGTTATATGGTGAAAAATGACAAGCTCCTGATAAATTTTAGAAAAAAATGGCAATGACGTATGCGAAATGTTGAAATGCATTGGAGGGTTGATTTGGATGCATGTTATATTGGTGGTGGTCAACAGAGATAAAATAGAGTTTGATAGACATGTTATACCAATAGATCTTGTGTATTTTAAATCGAGTATTTATATACTCTAAAAAGTAGGTGGTGTGTCCAATTTTACATTTCAACGAACCAGGTAGACTTGTATATGGAGTTGTCCAATTATAATAATGAAGAGCCTTTACTTGTTGTGGTGTAGAACCTTTGTATTTTTATTTAAAGCAACTAAACAAAAAAAAAAAAGCAAAAGATATTTTATTTTTATAAAACAAAAGAGAGAGAAGAAGAAGTAGAAGAAGGTGGCACCGACACTTTTGTTTTGATAGGTAGCCAGCGTTCCAACCAATTATCTATATATTTATATATTTATATAGCTAAAATCCAATCCCTGGTCCATTCCATAATAACAATGAATCAATTTCCTTCATAAATAAATAAATAAAAAATACCCAGTTTTTTTGTGTGCCTTAACTCTTATTTCAGTAGTAGCTACCTCTAGCAGGGGCTGCAGTTAAAGGAAAGAAAGCATCGTACCATGGCATTGAAGCCAAAGTTCGTACCAAAAATGAAGTTAAAAAAAAAAACATTTATGTAGAATGCTAAGTTACTACGGTGGTGGAGTGATTGATGAGATTGAAGATGTGAAATATGTTGGCCCCGACATAATGCCCCAGTTTTTGTGTAAAGCGTTATAGATTTGGTGTGGTAGTGTCTAAGGAACAGTGTTTAGGGCATCGTGTGGTTCACACTTCACTTTCCACCCAACACAACACAACACATTGCCAGCTGTAACCTCTTGTTCTTCATGGGCCCACATTAAATTATGATATTGGAACTTGCTAGGTTGTCTTGTCCCCACCTCCCTCACATGCTTTTTAACGTGCCTTCTTCTTATGTTACTGCAAAACTACACCGTCACTAAAACCCTAATCCCAACCTAATTCTAATTAATCACTTTTTTTCCATTCCGCACACATTCCTTGTTTTTCAGCTTATGTCAAATATGGTGGACTATAACTATTCATAATTGTGTTGTAGAAAAAATGGAATTGTTTCATAACTTTTTCCCTAACTTGCTTTAAGGATTCACCTATTTTAATATTATATCCCCAAGCCATCACAAATGATTAAAAGTTTCATAAAAGTTTGATTGAAGTAAAAAAAATATATCATCATGTATGATGCTTGAATCACAAATGAAATTGAAATTCAATTATTATTAACCAATGCCTCTTCGCCTTCTTTTTGTTAACTCTTTCTTTTCCTTGTTTTATTGAAAAACGGAACCGTACTTCTTCTAACTTTGAGATTTTCTTCTCCTTTATCTACTACGAACGAAAACGACGCCGTTTTGTGACCTTTATGCCCTTCTTGCGTTTCCCCCGCTAAACGTTCAAATTAACGTTTCATTAATTAAAATTTTGCAACAAAAAACGAATGGCAGGTTAATTAAGAGTGGGATGAAGGTATCGATGGAGCAAGTTTTATGAACCAAAATCTCTGTTGTTTCCGGTGCCGTGCTTTTGTTTAAAGAGTTTTATGGCCTGTGTCACTGTCACTTTGAGTAATTTATTATAAAAATTAATGACTTTTAACTATATGGAAAATTAATATTGGGAGATCTTAAAAAAAAAAAAAAAAATATATATATATATATATATATATATATATATATATATATATATATATACTATCACTTTATTTCATTTATTCTTGTGTTTATTTTTTGTTTTTTAAAATGTACATTATACGTAGAGACTTTGGTTTATGTTGCAGATGAGATAAAAAAAAAAAGTTAGTTAAATTGGATTTTATGTTTAATTTCTAAAAAAAATGTATATTTATGTTGTGTTTATCAAGCCTTAAATTCAATCTTTAAAATTGTCATTGTAAATAAATGTCACGTGTTAATAATATTTTGACTTTTATAATATCACATAAATTTAATTATAAAAAAATTACATATTATCGACAGTCATTATTTGTCAATAATTATTAACAATCTCAAATTTATTGGTAAAATATGTAATAGGATCTTTTCTTCTCATCCTTTCTCTCATTCATCTCTTCTTAATATAACAGAAAACTCCAATAGGTTGGACGAAAAATTTTCACGTAAAGTGTCGACGGATTTATCAAGAAAGTATCAATCGATGACAGTAATGATAAGTTATCAATGAACTAAAATTGTCAGTAATTATGATGGTACCGATGAAACTTTTCAACGAATTTTACAAATTCATTTTTTTATGACTAAAGTATTTGTCCATAAATTCAAATGTAAAAATTGGTTAACATCCATCGGTAGATTGGAGTTTACCGGTAGATTATAGGTTGTGAGTAATATTCCATCGAAAATAACAAAATTCTTAGTGTTATTCTTGTAAAGTTTTTATCTTTAAGTGATTTAAATAATAGGTAAATTATTTAGCAACCCAACAAAATATATATGTATATGTGTATTAAATATGACTTTTGTTCTCATGCTATTGTAAGAAATTGTGTTGTCATCAAATTAAATTATTAAATATTTAGTCTGCATTTTATGAAGGTCCTGTAAAACATCATTCTAGTTAAACAATGTATTAACATCTCATAAACTGAGTTTTATAGTAAATTATAATATAACATTCACATATTGTTTGATAAAAATAATGTTTTACATGTTTTTCGTAAAGTGCAAAAACAAAATACTTTATTATTTAGTTTAAGGACGAAATCACTTTAGATAACATTATATTCTCGCTTTATATAACATCACAATAGTTTTGAGGCAAATCATTTTTCATCAAAGATTACAAAATCCTTAAACTATAAGTTAATGATATGATGAATTTGACATATTTTGAAATACTCATACTAAATAAATCTTGTCAAAGACTAATACATGACACATTAGAAGCATATAAGAATATATCCTCAACTTTTTATATTAGGGTGATTTGTTACACATACTTTGTAATACTTTGATGCATAAATCTTTTTACATTTTTCACAATGTGACATCTTAATATGTGTGATATAATTCATCAATGAAATTAAGATAGTCATCACCACAAGTCTACAAAAAGGACTATAATACCAAATAAGGTATATTAACATGCATATAGTAAATATCACATATGAAGTTATATATAAGTATATGTGTGTGGGTCACACGTGAATTTCACCAATTCATCATAAAATCATTAGATATAAATCACTTAAGCGACTTCACATTGTTTAAGTGACACCAACTCCTAAAGAGAGATAATTGGTTCAGTCATCTCTCTCACTCAAACATTCACTTGTTACCTACGCAACCATCATCCTCTTTTATCGCTCAAGCATCACATTAATGCTTAAAGAAGTAAACTTCTTGTATAATTTAACAAGTTGCATAAACATCGAGCAAACTCATTTGTCAATGTTTAAGTGACCACATTGTTGCTTAAGTGAAAACATATGTTTCCATAATGCAATGTCAAGACCAAAATGATCTAAAGCCCATTTAAATACACTAGATTGCCACTTAATGAAATGTTTTGATGGTAAAAAATACAAATAAGAATTTTGAATTGGTCTTTAAATTAAAATCGAGCATTCTAACATATGTTTTGTTTAGTAAACATTCAATTACATACATGCACATGAACATACAAACACACGTAGACATAAACACATACAAACACATAATACACACAACACAAACACACACACAAAGACACATACACACACAAACATATACAAACACAAACATTGACGCATACATAAACATAAACAAACACAAACAAACACAAATACAGATAGACATAGATAAACACAAACAGACACACATCAAAATGATAATATTGGGAAGTTGGGTTAATATCTCTAAGGGTTGGTCTTTGAATGGTGGATAAGGATCATAGAAAGATCTACTTGCAAAATATATTTCAACACTCAAGTTAGTAAGAGTTTAAAGAAATTTTTAGAGAAGTAAATAAGAAATAATATTGTTAGGAATAATCATTTATTTGAGGTATTGTATTTTTTAGAACTCTGACTTTCATCATGATTTTATCTTTAAAATACGATTAAGATGAAGGAAACAAAACAAATTAAAAATATTATTAACGTGAACTTTTAAACGATGTGAAACTATTAATTATATTAAAATAAATTATATTTTTGAAAATATTAATCCTATATAGTAAACGCGTTACCTTAATAAGATATACTATCACATTTCTAATTCAAAACTCAAGAGAAGAAAATTAAAGTTTGGAACCACATTAAATAAATGTTAATTTACCTACCTTTATCGTTATGATAAACCTATTCACATGCATTCTTTATCACATACCGAATGGTGTACTATGTTAGCAAAATAAATGTTTTTATCATATTTACACTCTTAAAAATATACACAAATTATGTCTGAAAAATTAAAATAGATGCGAAATTAAAAAAAAAAAGCTATTAAAAAATATTTATATACTTTTATTCTTTATTTGTTAAAAAGTATAGCTTAGAAGAACAGCGTTACAATCCACTTATCAACCAATGTTAGATTAAACTAATTTATGTATATTTTTATAGAAAAAAAGTGATTCACTCTAATCATACTGTGATAAGCTAAGATAAATAAAGAGGGTTAGCTCCTTTTTTTTTTAAATGCTGTAGAATACCTTGATGAAACTTGTTAAAAAGAGCAACCCTTATTCTAGTCATTGAAACATGTAATGAAGTTACATTAATCATTAATTTATCGAAGACATGAATTTACACTAACTAATGTCACGTGTTCTCCTATTTTAGGGGTTAATTTAGTATTGTTTTATACTCTGTTTGGCGCTTCATAATAGCATTTACTTCAATTATTTTATTAGTCGTCAACTTTAAATTAAGATTGTAAAAAATATATATTGTAACGAACACTTACTTGAATTGAATTTTTTTAAAACAAAATAAAATGTTTAGAATAATGTAATTATTTGAATAAAGAACATACACAATGTAGATTTAAGAAAAAGATTAAGTTTAAAAATTGGAAGCATATTTTTTAGTACGATAAATGTGCATTTGAGATTAAAATTGTTATAATATAAATTTAAGTGTTTTTTAAACATAAAATTCTCACTTAATTATCTTACATTTTTTTTATGTCACATGATGACTTTATTATTGGTATTTCATCTAAAAAAACATTTCATTTTATATCGAAAAAAATAATTGCATAATCACGAAACAATTTATTTATCCATCATTCAATCAAGATAATAAGCATATTTATGCATTATAAAATGTAAAAAATAGATAATATCAAACTCATTTATGTAATTATATGGATAATTAATGATTTATTCATTATTTTTTCAAAATTCAATAAATTTTATTAACAACACTAAATGAAAGCGAAATTAACCCAATCAACTTTTTTCACAATTATATATATTTTTAAATATATATTTTAATTAAAAAATGTGAATTTTGTTATGCAAAAAGTATTCAAGCTAAATCGAAAAATAATAATTTAGTTTAATATAAAATTTATACTAAATTTATATCAAATTGCAATTACTTTTTATGTTGACTAACTATAAATACCCTAACATATGTATAATCACGTTAAATTATATAAAAACGCTTTCACTTAATACTACATGTGTATGTCTATGTCACCACTCTAGCTCATTTAACATTGTAATGAAACAATAAACCACGTCACTTTTATGTAACAACCTAACAGAATTTTATTTATAATGAGTGATTCATGTGTATTATTAAAAATTGAAAGACTGAAAAAATTATAATAATTTAACGTAATAAACTAGCAATTTTTACTTCCATATATATATATATATATATATATATATATATATATATATATTTAAAATAATTTTAACTACTTGACAACAGAATTTGTTTTACCTTAAAATGCATAAATATTAAACAAAGCTTGTCTCTGTACAAATTTTATCAAATCTTTATTTATTTATTTATATATTTAATAATAATATTGTGATAGGTGAAAGGAAAATTAAATAGATGTAAGTTTCGTGCAGAGTGTGACGCTCACTTTAAAGTGGGTATGACTTTAGGACTTGACTTTACAATATTGGCTAAGAAAACCTTGATTTATTAATTAAAAAATATTGTTAATTTGTTGAAAAAAATAAACATAAAGTGGTTAAATACAGTGCATATTCTAATCTCATGTTTTGAATTGATAATTAATGTTTAATAAAATAAAAGCAGATAATACTAATCCATGGCACTATTATGAGAGTAATCATACCAAAATCACTATCACACTTGTTTTTTGTGACGTGGACTACCTTTTATGAATCAAGAAAACGACATTTTTTAATTTATTTTTTATTTTTAATTTTATTAAAATATCACCACCGACAGCGGAAGCTGCCCATGTGGCATAAAAGTCGTAACAAATATTCTAATAAAAAGACCGAAAACTAAAAAAAGAAAAGAAAAATAAAATAAGAGGAAATTAACGTGACGTTATGCTAATTATTAATTTAATTTGTTGTGCTTTCTTAATTAATTAAAATAAAGAAAGTAATTAAGTTGCTCCATAAAAAAGACATGTTTTACATTACATTCATGTTCAATCACTGTTTTACTAAATTACCTTATTCCATAATACAATTAATTACGTTACTAGTTTAGGATAATATGATTTTCATAATAAAGTTAATCAGAACAGCGAGTGGGATAATGTAATTACAGACTTAAGTAATATTTATTATATTGAGTAACTAATTTAAAACATTACTAATTTTAATTGTTCAAAATATTTTATACTCATAATTCACACCCCAACATCCCAAGATGCAAATCAATATACACACAATTATTATAACATATTAAATTAAATTAGATATACAACTGTATCGATTAATTCATGTAATAAATACATAATGATATTAAATATTTACTCGACTTGAACACTATCCGTAGTAAAAAAACAAGTGTAATCTTTATAAAAGAAATTATAATTTTATATCATGTTTTAATTTAATTTTCTTAACTTGTATTTTTTAAGTCATATTTTATAATTCCAATAAAAAACATATATGATATTATTATTATTATTATTATCTTAAACAAAATGATGTTAAATTCCTACTAGTTAACTTCCTAAGATATTTCACACTACAAAATATGAATGAATTATGATTAGAATAATATTATAATATAGAACAATGATAGAAAGAAGAAAAGAAAAAACACAGTGACCAAGACTTTAAGGGTTTAGAAAGCAATAATAAATGGTTTATTTTTTTTGGTGAAGAAGAACAGCTGGAAATTATTATGTGTGACTTGAAGTCATATAAGAAAAGTTGAAAAGAGAATATTGTGAAGGACAATTATTAATGGGTTGGCTAACCCACGTTACTGGTTAAGAATTAAACACACAAAATTATAACTAAAAGTTAAGAATTAAGTTTAGCCAATGGACTCAAAGTCAATCAAATACATAGATCTAACCCAACAACTCCAACCCTTCTACTACACACAATATACACTCAAATTATTATATAATAATAATAATAATAATAATAATACAAATGTATGTATTATGTTAAAAAATCTAAATACCAACAATATATAGCATAATTACCTTGTGGAATACTCATTTTGATTATCAAATTTTATTTCTTTCATTTTTTTTTTGTTTCAATGAAATGCAGACTTGAACCAACATTTTCCATGGAGCAATTTACTTAATTATGAGTCTTGTTTGAACTGGTCTTTGTCAAATCGTAAAATGAATTGATAAATTATCATAATTATTTTTATTTAATAAATCATTACCGATTGATGATAACATTTATTTACAAACAAACTATCATATTAGTCACAAGTAAGATTTATTGAATTTTTTATATTGTATATTTAATCAATAACATTGAAGACATAAATAGAACATTTGCTGATTGCACATTAAATGGTAAGAGGGGAAAAATAATGTAAAGAATAAATACATTTTTAACCTTATATTTGAGATCCCAAAGCAAGTGTTTACTTGCTTTATGAGTCAGCCTTGACAATAAGTGTGAAATTATTTTTTAAGAAAAAAAAACAATCAAATGAAATCACATAGTATATGCTTTTATTAAATAATAACTTGCTTAACATTGTTTTTTTTTATTATTAAATAAATTCACTGTTGTAATTTAAAATGTGCAGCAGTTGGTATTTGATTTCAGTAAAACGAAAATGTCAACTACAAAGTGTTACATTTCTGGTTTGTGTTAATCACACTTAAAGGCTTATTGTTTCTGTGTCAAGTTGAAGTAATTTAATTTAATTAATTTTTTTTTCTTTTGACAGCAATTAGGTTAATTTTCTTCTCACTGCACATGCCCATTTCTCTATTGCACCATGTTGAATGGAATAAAAAGGTTGACATGTTCTTCTTGTCCAAATGGTATGTTAGGGTTCAATAAACTATTGCCATGCTTCATTTTATTAATCTCTGCCATTCTATGATTTGATTTAATGTAATATATTTTATACTTTATAGTTTCTTTGATCTCAAACATCACACTGTATAGTAAATGTAACTTTGCCAAACTGATAAAATAAATAATATTAATGAGTATATGAAGCATGATCCATAGCTTGTGCAAGAAAAATGAAATAGTATAGTAGTCATGTAGAATTAACCAATAATTAAAGTTAAAATGATTCCTATGGTTAAGGAGTTCAGATTATTATATATTTGAAACATGGTTTTTGTTGAAGGTGTTTGGATGAAAAAAAAAACTACATTTTTTTCTTGTTCATAGTTGATGAATTGATTCTATTTTATTTATTGGTAGTGGGGAAAACATAATACTTATAATATTATTATTTAATTGGAAGGTTGTGATTCTTGTAGATTTAGTTCAATGATGTAATTCAGGAAGTACTTTGAACTTTTGTTCTTCATTGCTCTTTCACAAATGTTGCACCCAAATAGTTCAATATTTGAATTTAATCAATGGAACATGTTCCTATATTTTTTTTTTCGTTAATTTTATTAGATCATCAAACTTAAAAGAATTAAAATTACTACCATAAATCACAATACTCAAGAAATTAAAAAAATTATTTACATTCTACACTTACATGCGCAGAAAACTTTCAATGTAATAAACGTCATCAAAGTAAATAATAAATTAATAAGAGAAACTGTATTAATTTGTACAGGTATAGTTCATAATTACGAAAAGGTTGTAACCATGAATGAAAAAACTGAAGATCAGAAGTGAAAAGACTCAGCTCAGAGAAGGAAGGTCCTTACATTCACAACACAGACAAAACACTATTTTCTAGGACAAACATAAGGAAAATAATGTTTAAATTTTTGAAATTTGTTTTTTTTTTTAACTTATAACATACATTCGACAATTAAATTTAAAGACACAATATAATGTATTGTGCATGTTATAATATAGAATGTAAAATACAGTTTGTTAATTTTTGAAGTGAATAAATGTAGTAACCACATGCTTTGACTCTTCATTCCACAAACATATACACAAACCCAATTTCATCATGTGTAGAGAGAGAGTGTGTTTTGTTTTGTTTTGTTGTGTATAGTTGTAAAGAAAGAACCGCGTGAGATGATCCTACTTGCCAGTTCCTTGCCAACACTTTTCTCTCTCTTTCTATTCCAATCTAACAAATGCCAGTGAATTCTGATCTCACCCCAATTACAAAATTAAATAATATTATTAATCAATATTCATTTTTAAAAAATAAAGAGTCAAGGTTTTCCAATTTTAACACAGAAAAACAACTCGCCGAAGAAAGTTTAACTTTTTCAAATTTTGTTCATTTTTAATGTAAATTACACTTTAATGTAATAAACCCAAATAAATAAATAATAAATAAATAAATAAATTTGTTGGCTTTAGCATTATTCACCAAACTCCGGTGGGTCACAGCCATCGCCACCACCACCCCCAACCTGGTCCCACCTACCACCTCACTCTTTACTAACTCCTACTCCTAATTCATTCATTTTCTTTTTTTTCCCTTCATTTATTTATTTTTTGTTTTTTATTATAATTTCGGTGTATGTGTGTTTTTTTCCTCTTTTTAATAATCCGAGCTTTGATTACTTTTTCTCTCGATCTCTCTGTCTCTCTGTCCCCCTCCATCTCTCTTCGCTCTTGTGTTGTATCTCCTTCTCTCTTACGCGTCTTCATTCCCACTCACACACAGACACATACACTCTCTCTCTATATCCTCTTCTCAGCAATTTCTCTCTCTAAAGCATTGGCACAGATTAGGACCAGCCGACGGTGGCTATCTTCTAAAGGAATCAAAGTGCACACTGCACGCACAACCCCAACGCAGTTCTCTTTCTCTCTCTCGCTCTATTTAAAAGAAAAGGAATTGTATTTTGGTGTTCTTTTTTTTTTTTGTATTTTTGCCCGCAATTGGGAATTACGTGTGGGGGGAAAAGGAGGGATTTTGGATCCGGTTTTGGGTTTTGGTTTTGTGCGGGGGAAGTGCGTGTGATGTGGGGGTGTTGAGCAATGCAAGAGTGAATCTTTTTCTTCTGAAGCCAAGAGGGGTTGTGTGGATTTGAAGAAGGACGACAACACTCGTCAGTTCAAGAGACAGTTATGCACACCGGAGGTAGACTCGTTGCTGGTTCCCACAACAGGAACGAGTTTGTGCTCATCAATGCCGATGAGAATGGAAGGGTAATCTCTATCTATCTCTGTTTTCATTCATCTCATATGGACTGTATAGGGTTTTTAGGACTTTTTGGTCCTTGTATTTTTTGTGTGTTTTTTCTCTCTCTCTCTCCCGATCTCATTTTCTCTTCTAAAAGTGTCCATCTTTCGTATATCTCTCACTGTCGGTGGTCTCTTGGAACAGTTTAATACCGCGTCTGAGGTTATCTTTTCTTGTTTCAAGCTATTAGTTTACGAAGAGGGAGGGGATTCTTTTTATCAAGAAATTGTGAGTTGAAAATTGGAGTTTTGGGAGATGAACCTCAGATTTAATTGATCGTGGTGCGGTTTGAGGGTTGACGGTTGACCCTTCTGGAGTGTGTCTACAATGTGTGAACATTTTTGTGCTGATTGTGTGTAGTTTCTCTCCTGATATTAGTTGAAGACCAGTTGATTGTGTGTAGTTTCTCTCCTGATATTAGTTGAAGACCAGTTGATTAGTGAGGGTGGAACGATTGCCAATTGTCTTATGGTTATTTGAACTTAGAGATTTGATGTTGATGTGGTTGGCTTTGAAAAGATCAATGGCGTGTATGTGAATAAACTTGTCTAATAAACTTGTCTCTTTCCCCGACTGTGACTTGGATTTGTACAACCTTTTAGTTGGGTAGGATGTTGTCAATGTGAAATGTAATTGGGTTGTTTAGTTTCTCAAAGGATTGTAAATCGAGTGCTAATGACACTGAACTATTGTTTTCGTTGTTTGTTTCTGCTCAGATTAAGTCTGTTCGAGAGCTGAGTGGACAGATATGTCAGATTTGTGGGGATGAGATAGAGGTCACTGTGGATGGGGAGCCCTTTGTTGCTTGCAATGAGTGTGCTTTCCCAGTTTGCCGGCCTTGTTATGAGTACGAAAGACGTGAGGGAAACCAGGCTTGTCCTCAGTGCAAGACCAGATACAAACGTATCAAAGGTGAGATTGGTTTTGTGTTCCCTTCGGCATCTTGTTTGTGCTGTTGAATTTTTCTCACATCACTATCGATGAATGAACTGCAGGTAGTCCCAGGGTTGAAGGTGATGAAGATGAAGATGGTGCTGATGATTTGGATAATGAGTTTGATTATGGGGATTTTGATGCTTTGGGCACACAGCCAATGTCGGAATCCTTGTATTCTGGTCGTCCTAACACTGGGCGAGGTTCTAATAATGTATCTGGCATTGCAACAAACTTGGACCATGGCTCAGCCCCTCTCAATTCTGAAATACCGCTCCTAACTTATGGGGAGGAGGTAGTTCATCTTCGAATTTTCGATTTGGCGGGTCTGATTGTCTTTCTAGTGGGGATCATTTCTTCACACAGGGAACTGACTAATGAATTACCGTGTTTTACATTTATAGGATCCTGAGATATCTTCGGATAGACATGCACTAATCGTTCCACCATATATGAATCATGGAAATAGAGTCCATCCAATGCCTTATAGCGATCCTTCTATTCCATGTAAGTGCTGTACAATGGTCTACTTCTGCATTGTCAAATTGTGTTGTGTGTACATATTGTCAACTGGTGCTTCTTTTGTTATGTAGTGCAACCCAGACCCATGGTTCCCAAGAAAGATATTGCTGTGTATGGGTATGGAAGTGTGGCTTGGAAAGACCGCATGGAAGAATGGAAGAAAAGACAAAGTGACAAACTTCAGGTGGTGAAGCATGAAGGGAACAATGATGGAGGTTTTGGCGATGACTTTGAGGATGCTGATTTGCCCATGTAACACTTCAACTCAACATTTTATATGCGCTTTAACTAAGTTTCTCATTATGCTACGTAATTGGAGTGGATACTAGAGCACCTCTTTTTATAACATCAAACCCAATCCGTTTTGCATTTGGATGACATCAAGACTCGAAATCAGTGCAATTTCAATAAGCAGTTGCTGGATTCATGCATAAGTCATGTCCATGCAATCTGTTATTTTATTTGTGTGGTGTTACAGTATATGTGTGTGCACTTGGGGAAACAATGCAAGTTTGACTAGAATAGAATAACTACATTTCTCCAATTTTGTGCCATATACTTTTGCATTGTGTATTAACATTTTTTTATAAATATGTTGTACCAGGATGGATGAAGGCAGGCAACCGCTTTCTCGGAAGCTACCCATTCCTTCAAGCAAGATAAATCCTTACAGAATGATTGTAGTACTCCGTCTTGTAATCCTTGGGCTCTTTTTCCATTATAGAATTCTCCACCCAGTTAATGATGCATATGGATTGTGGTTGACATCAGTCATCTGTGAAATATGGTTTGCTGTATCATGGATAATGGATCAGTTTCCAAAATGGTACCCAATACAACGTGAAACATACCTTGATCGCTTGTCACTCAGGTAATTGTGCTTACCAACCACATCTTGTGACTTTTTTTATTTCATGATTTGCATTTATTCTGTTCCCAGGTATATCTCATTTCTATTGTTTCATGTTTAAAATTCTAGTTGCTCAAGATTGGTTTTTAACATTGCTGCAGGTATGAAAAAGAAGGGAAGCCATCTGAGCTGTCCAGCGTTGATGTCTTTGTCAGTACTGTCGATCCAATGAAAGAACCTCCGTTGATCACGGCAAACACTGTTCTTTCTATCCTTGCTGTTGATTATCCGATTGACAAGGTGGCATGCTATGTATCAGATGATGGTGCTGCTATGCTTACTTTTGAAGCACTGTCTGAGACATCTGAATTTGCTAGGAGATGGGTTCCATTTGTTAAGAAATACAATATTGAGCCACGGGCACCAGAGTGGTATTTTGGTCAGAAGATGGACTATCTGAAAAATAAAGTTCATCCAGCATTTGTCAGGGAAAGGAGAGCAATGAAGGTATCAACCTTTTCTTTTACGAAATTTGATTGTTGTGCTGAAAGATGCAAGCCTTTGACTGTGCTAATTGTCATTTCTATTTTCGTTCTTGCAGAGAGATTATGAGGAATTTAAGGTGAGGATTAACAGTTTGGTGGCAACTGCACAGAAGGTTCCTGAGGATGGATGGACCATGCAAGATGGAACTCCTTGGCCGGGGAATAATGTGAGGGATCACCCTGGCATGATTCAGGTGAGAAGATATATCAGCTTTTAACAAACCAAAATTAGTTTTTGCATATGATGTTTGCTGAGTTTCTGGTGAGATGATGCGCCCCCTGTTTAAACAAATTCCTTCGCATGATGTTCAAAGCTAATTTATTTTATTACACGACGCTATCACACACCGTAAGTAGACATGCTTATGCCACCATTCCTGCTTTGGGTAGAGAGAATTGGAATTCTAGTTGCCTAATTTTCACTAACTTCTGGGTTAGAAATGCTGACATTCTTTCTTATTTTACAGGTTTTCCTTGGCCAGGATGGTGTTCGTGATGTTGAAGGAAATGAGCTTCCTCGCTTGGTCTATGTTTCTCGAGAAAAGAGGCCAGGCTTTGATCACCACAAAAAGGCTGGGGCAATGAACGCTCTGGTAAGTATCGAGTCACTTTTATTTTGGTTCATGCTCAATTGGTGGTCCATTGGCCTTAATAACTTATGTTGTGATGATAACTATTTGAAGGTACGGGCGTCAGCAATTATCACAAATGCACCATATCTTCTGAATGTTGATTGTGATCACTACATAAACAATAGCAAGGCGCTTAGAGAAGCTATGTGTTTTATGATGGATCCTCAACTTGGGAAAAAGGTTTGCTATGTGCAATTTCCTCAGAGATTTGATGGAATCGATAGACATGATAGATACTCAAACAGAAATGTTGTATTTTTCGATGTAAGTTTTGTGTTCCTCTATTTCTGCATGTTTGAGTGTTTTTCTTTCAGTCCTTTAGTATCAGAATTACTAACTCACCAATTGAAAACAGATCAACATGAAAGGATTGGATGGGATCCAAGGTCCAATATATGTCGGAACTGGATGTGTTTTCAGAAGGTATGCACTATATGGATATGATGCACCTGCCAAGAAGAAACCACCGAGCAAAACTTGTAACTGTTGGCCAAAGTGGTGCTGCCTGTGCTGCGGCTCTAGAAAGAAAAAGAATGCCAACACTAAGAAGGAGAAAAAGAGGAAGGTGAAGCACAGTGAAGCATCAAAGCAGATACATGCACTTGAAAATATTGAGGCTGGGAATGAAGGTTAGAATTTTGAACCATGTGGCTGTCCTTACAAATAAAAATGCATACTGTGAGAAATGTCCTTAACATAACAATACCATATGAATTCTTTTTAGGAGCCAATAATGAGAAGACGTCCAATTTGACTCAAACAAAGTTGGAGAAGAAATTTGGACAGTCCCCAGTATTTGTGGCCTCAACACTTTTGGAAGATGGTGGTGTTGCACATGGCGCGAGTCCTGCATCACTTTTAAAAGAAGCCATCCAAGTTATCAGTTGCGGTTATGAAGACAAAACTGATTGGGGAAAAGAAGTAAGTATTACACAAATCAATTTGTTCGGTTAATTGTTTTTGAAAATTGTTCTTGTCTTATATTTTTCTTCCTCATGATGCTCATAACTGTTGCGTTATTATCAGGTTGGATGGATATACGGTTCTGTGACAGAGGATATCTTGACTGGATTTAAAATGCATTGCCATGGTTGGCGGTCGGTGTATTGCATCCCGAAGCGCCCTGCATTCAAGGGGTCAGCACCTATCAATCTTTCGGATCGTCTGCACCAAGTTCTTCGGTGGGCCCTCGGTTCCGTCGAGATTTTCTTCAGCAGACATTGTCCAATCTGGTATGGCTATGGTGGTGGCTTGAAATGGTTGGAACGATTTTCCTACATAAACTCAGTGGTGTATCCATGGACTTCAGTCCCATTGCTTGTCTACTGTACTCTACCTGCCATATGCCTTCTCACTGGAAAATTTATTGTACCTGAGGTATTCATTCTTCAATGCTCTCTCTATCTATATTCTCTTGAAAGCTATAGAAAGTGGTTACTGACATGAAATTCTCCGTCTGAAATGCAGATTAGCAACTATGCGAGTCTTGTGTTCATGGGCCTCTTCATATCCATTGCAGCAACCGGCATCCTGGAGATGCAATGGGGTGGTGTCTCCATCGACGACTGGTGGAGGAACGAACAGTTCTGGGTGATCGGAGGCGTCTCCTCCCATCTTTTTGCTCTATTTCAGGGTTTACTGAAGGTGTTGGCCGGTGTGAACACGAACTTCACGGTGACCTCAAAAGCAGCAGATGATGGAGAATTCTCAGAACTGTACATCTTCAAGTGGACATCACTGTTGATCCCTCCAACCACACTACTAATAATGAACATTGTTGGGGTGGTTGTTGGGGTCTCAGATGCCATCAACAATGGTTATGACTCATGGGGACCTCTGTTTGGAAGATTGTTCTTTGCCCTGTGGGTCATCATCCATCTCTACCCCTTCCTCAAGGGGTTGCTTGGGAAACAAGACAGAATGCCAACCATCATCTTGGTCTGGTCGATCCTTCTTGCCTCCATCTTGACTCTTATGTGGGTCAGAATTAACCCCTTTGTTTCAAGGGATGGTCCTGTGTTAGAGATTTGTGGATTGAATTGTGATGAGTCGTGAATAAAGAAAAAGGGTGGTGTTGGTTATTTTTGAGCTGCACTCATATATGTTGTTGAAGAAAGAACATTGGTTGAGAATGCAACGAGGGTGGTTCACAAAGTTGGAAGAATTTTCGGATGAAAGCTTTTATTTTTCGGGTGTGTAGAGATAAAAGAGGAAGCAGGAGAGAGAGGGGGCTGACACATTGTTACCTTGTAATAGGGGTTTTTCATTTATTCTTTCATTATATTTTCTGTGGGTCTTAGTGTTATTCTCTTTCTAGTTTCATGTATTATAAGAAAGAGGCATTGAATGATAAATTATTCCCTCTCCAACATGGGGAATCTGCACTCTCAACAATCACCTGTCATATTTTAAGGTATGCTTCTTCTTCTTGTTCTTGTTCAAAACCTTTTCGTCATTTGTAATACCGTCAACTATGGATATTCTTATTCTTATTCCTCAGATGTCTTTTTTTTTTCTCTTATATCATTCAACATTCACCAATCATTGTCTTCGCACTACATTCATCAGACATGTGTTGTGGATTTTACCGTTTCTAATTTCTTGCTAATAATAACTTCGAAGGAAGATCTCTGTCCTTACGTTAGTATAGAAAAACTAGTGGTTGGATGGGGATGTTAATGAGATTGAAATATATTGAATTTGAACTCTTTTTCTTACGATGAATTGTTTAAATTTTAAAATGTTATATTTTTTTTTTTGAATGAAGTATTTAAATTATTATTCAACAATATAAAAGCATCTATCAAATTTGACTTGCATCAGCTCAAAAAATTTTGAGTTAACTCTGGTAAAAACTATGTCATCGGCAACCACATTGGGAGTTATCCTTTTTTATTTCAATTTTCTTTTTATATATAAGTGAATAAAAAATTATAATATAAAATATTTTCTCATCATAATAGAATTCATTTTTTATTTATTTTATATATTTCATCACTGTCAAACAAATAGTACCAGAATAAGCAAGGTGTGTAAAAAAGAAAGGGTTATAAAAAAAATTGACACAATCCACTTCTTTTTATTAACGGTGTGGGTAAAATCATGATTCCTATTATTATTTCAGCAACTACTTATTCGGCCCATAACAAACTTAGGAAGTGCTAAATAGGTCCAGCCCAATGGCCTAGAATGGGTTTGAATTCAAAATACTCACCCTAGTTAAGCCCGGAATAAAATCTAAACATTTTGCGAATTACACTTCCTAAATGCTATAATCACTCTTCTTTCCTTTATTACTTTTACTATTTAATGGAGGTACAAACTCTAACTGTATTCTTTACATTCTTGTTGACAACTCAATCTTTCTTCTCAATTTCCTGTCTTCTTTCTATTCAATTCAATTACCAAACTTTTACTTTACTTTTACTTATTGCAATTCAATCTATTCAATTTAATTGTTTGATAGAATCGCTGAATGAAACTTGTGAATTGTGCATATTTTCCAAAAACAGGTCAATTTCTCATCGTGGTTATTTGAATTTCAAGTCAATTCAAACCCATTGCAATTCGAAGAGATTTTGAATCGATCAAATGTGGAAATATATAAGAATTATCAGTTCAACTGGTCCATTTAAATGTTCATTTACCCTCGAAACCAGTTAATACTACGTTTGATTCGCATTTTATTTTTATTTTCAGTTGAAGTTTTTCTATTAACAATCATAAAAATATAACATTTTCATTTTACATAATTTTATAAGATATTGAGGAAAACGTTATTATACATTGCTAGTAATACTGTCACTGTTGTTGGTCTGATTAATTTTTATACGTAATGAAAGTAAAAGATGAACAACCTTTTATATGTATGAATTGGTGTATGAATCGGCGAATGCTGAGTTTTAGAGAGGGTGGCAAAAACTTTTCGCAAACACATGGTGGGCATGTACAATTTGTAATAAAAAATTAAGTGTGAATCAAAATCGTCAAAATTCCAAATCAGATAAAGAAGACAAAGTTAAACACTGTATAAAATAAAAGTCACATAAATTTATTATCTTTAGATTTTAAATTAATAGTAGTGTTAAACACTTTTATGTATGTAAAACTAATGTTGTATATATAAAACAACAATTTTTCAATTACCTAACTCCGCATATGAAACATACAATTCACACTATGATATAAGTTCCTTGCAAACATGACTACTTTGGGTGTGTATGACACTTATCATAGGGAATTTGAAAGAGTTGAGCAATGGTGACGTGATTATTTTACATTATTGCTTTGCTTCCACGTTCCAAATTCTCTGACTTGCATAAGCGTATATGCTTTGTTTCCAATGAAAACGCGTTAGTGAATCAAAGAGAGAGAAAAAAAATTGGGAGGAGCTTGTTCATAAATTAACCTTTTCAATATTTTGGTATAAAGAAAACAAGTTTACTTAGTCAATGGTTTCAGACAATCGAAACCTGAACGTAAACCATTATTGCGTGAAAGTATTTTTTTTTTCTAAATATAAGTAAAAGTCTCACTATAAATTACTGAGCGGAGAAACATATAAACATGAAAAACCTAAAAACTTATTACATATCAAGATTTTAGGTTAAAAATATCATCATATTCATTTATACAGATTTTAGGTTCACAATCGAAGTTTGATAAAGAAAGCAACAAGAACTGGCATTTTTCATTTGGCTTATCTGTGAAAATAACTTGAACAGATTTGAAGTTTTCCAAAGAGGACTATTTCCTGAGAAAAATAAAAACATTTTTTTGTGTAAAAAAGGAAAAAAAATTCCACATATCTCCATCAAAGTGTGTTCCAAATTCTACAGAAGCAACTATAATTATTTTGTTGTGTGTCTGATTCCTTGACTTGGGTCAACCCAAGCAGAGCTATGATAAAAAATAGTAAAGTCTCAAACCGTTTAGGACTTTCCACGCATTCAAACGAAACCCTTATAGAACAAGTTTTGCTAATTCTAGTAACCGTTGGATGGACGACTAATAAGTCAAAGATGAGATGATAGAGAGAAATCCAACGGTCAAAGATGCATTAAACAAATTATGCGAAAAGTGAAGAATACAAGAATACCAGGTTCATAGAACCAACCTCGTGGTTTCTGTCTAGGTGGTATCGTTTTTTTTTTCTAAATTAAAACTCACACAACACGTACCCACAAAACACGCTAATATGATTTGTGTTGTTGAGCTGCACAAAACACACGCATATGTATATATAATTGTTAAGTGAGTTCAAAGTGTTTAACACCAAAATCCAATGGCAGAATCACCTTCTTCTTCTTCTTTGCCCAAGAGCGTGAAGGATCATAACATGATCATAACTGAGTCTGAGGTTGACGCAGAGCAGAAGCTTATGCAGCTCAGCGATGAAGAGGAGAGGAACAGCATTAGAGGAAGCAAGAGGAGCAGAAGCACGAGTGATGAAAGTGTAAGTGATATTATAATGGCGAAAATACAAGAGATTTTCGGGAATGATATTGAGGTTTTTCCAACGAAGAAGCAACGAAGATATCGGTCTCTTGTGAGTATTTACATGGTCACAAGACCTGTTAATGCTGCAAATCACACAAGGGTGAAGGCATGATGAGAAGTCAGAAAGTAAAAATTGGAACTTGCGAAATAGTTATGGTTTGGTTTTAATAATTTTCAACTGGGTCATTCCCAGATTCTTGTTTGAAGAAAAGCTTCTCTAGCAACTTCATTCTGAAATGTCCTAAATCTCTTACCACCACTGCTGCGTTCTGTCAGATTGTGCATATTAATGTATTCATCTATCTGTTTGCTTGCGTTTTATATTATCACATTGGTTCACTAACGTGAACGTTTAACGTAATTTTGTAGCTCCTTCTGATACTAATTTGGTGTTTTTGGTTTCGTTTTGTTCGTAAGAGTTATACATTTTACGAGCGAACTTTAAATTTAATTCAATTTCATAAAAATTTATTAAAAGATGTTTGCATTTATGTATTCTAAACTTTTTTATATCTTCTGACCGTGAATGATATAATAGATCAATCAAATATCATATTTGATTAAGATAATCTTAAATTTGTGACTCTAATATCATATTAATCTAATATCATATTAAGAAATAAATTTTGAATTTAATTTATCTTTACAAAATTGATTTGTAATATAAAATTGCAGATATTTATATATTATAATATTTATATATTATAAACTTATTCTATCTTTGATAGACGTGGATGTTTAACCCATTATGAAATAAAAAGATTTCTTAGGTCTTCGGTCTGCACATGTAATATGTGTTTGTGAATGGAGAAAAGCAATGAAAGAATGAATGTGTAAGTGTAACACATATGGTAAGAGTGATTTATTGGTTTGTTGAGTTATTGCAAAATGCAGATTAAGGGTTCAGAATCTTGGGTTATGAAGATAGACACTTGGTCTTCTGAAGTGTAATTAGAAGCTTTGTTCATTGTTGGAGGAAAAACTCGCTGCATTTTACACTTAAGATTTGCAATGGTTTTTAAATGTTAGAAATAGTTATCATTTGAAGAAACCAATGAGCAATAAGAGCATTATTCACGTGGTTGCCTCTAGCAATTTCCATTTCAACCTGTTTTATGAGCAAAATTGGGGTCATAACTATTGAAAATTATAGCCTCAATCTCTGACTCATCTATGTATGCATGTATGTACGTTGATTACATGTATGAGAACTCTCCTGTGGTCAAAGAATTCAGCCAATTTCGTCACTACAATTAGGATCTGTAATATTATCTTCTTACAATACTCTAAAATTAAGATGGTTAACAAATATTTTTATTAAAACACGTTTTAGTGTTAGGATTAGATAAATTGTATAATTTTAATATCCTAAATCATGTTTATATTAACAGTTTTCATGGTTTTCTGTTATGTGAATTCTATATAAATAGGTTGAACTTTAAATGTATGTTTTGTGTCCTTTCCTTTTCTTGTTTTTCTTTTTGTGTTTTTTCTTTTTGAGATGTTGATTTAATGTAATTTAAATACCATTATATTTAATATTGGATGTTATAATATTAAAAGTTAAAATATGTATTCTCTTGCATATAATAAATATAATATTCAATTAAATGGTTTCTTTATAAATTAGAATAAGTTAAATTTGTTATGAATTAATTGATTGTCCATTGATTTGATACATTTACTCATATGATTCATTACTCTTTATGGTAAATATTTGTATTAACTAAGTTGATTTGTTTCCTTTATGGATTACATATTGTATCTATAAATAGGACTCTTCCTATCAATAATAATACACATATGAGTTGCTCCATATTCTCTCATTCTCTATTCTCTCTTGTTTCTTCTCTTCTCTATTATCTGTCGTCATTCTCTATGTTATTCGCTTTATTTCATAACAAAATTATTCTTTTAATCTTTATTTTTGTCCAAAAGTGTTGGTTTTCCAGTTTTTTTTTCTTAATTTGTTCTTGACTTTTTAAAAGTAAAATTTTATATTTATTTATGTCTTCATTCTTGTCAAGTAATGAATTTATGTTTTATTTGTGTTTTAGTTAGTAGCGCATATTTTTATACTTTTTTATTGTCCTAACAATAAATTAAAGAAACAATATGACTTAAATGTTAAAATAAATAGTTAAATATGTTTTTTTGTCTCTTAATTTTTAGTAAAAATTAGAATCACTATTTCTTCGAAACTTTGAACTAATTTAATTTACGATCCTTACAAAAGCGTGGATTTAGTCATTTTAACCAAATTTTATTAAGTTTATTTGATGTTTCAAACGTGTTTTTAACCTAACATTGAAGCATAAATGCGTCAAATGATATAGACAAATCAAATGCTATCATAAAACATGTTTGAAATGTTAAATAAACTTAACAAAAATTGGTTAAAATGACTAAATGCACGCACTGCTAAAGTTGGAGGATTAAATTGGATCAAAATTTCGAAGAGAGACTAATCCTAATTTTTATTGAAAGTTAAGTGATCAAAAACATATTTAACCCTAAAATAAAATATCAAATAATAGTTGCATAAATGACAAATAATTATAGGGGAAACAAAGTAAACAACTGCACATAATTGAAATTACAAGACATCTGCCACATGTATTAATTTTATAAAAACTATGGTACATATGGACGTTACCGCGCATGTGTGTACGCATCTTTTTTAATTATATATGATATTATATTATTAGGTGGTGATATTGTAATATTTGTATGTTAATATACAAAGTAAATTTATATTTATTAAAAATAAAGTAGAATAAATGGAGAAAAAAAGAGAATATAATTATTAATGAATGAGAAAAGAAAAGAAAATAATTGTTAAAATAATTTTATAGAAAATATGTAAAAATATTTGTTAATATTTAAAAAATAAATAAATAATTATATTGCAAACGGTAAGTTAGAAAAAAAGTAATTGTAAACAAAAAAAAAATGATCTCTTTATATATAGTTATAAAATTATAATGAGATTAAATGGAGGATTTGAACAAAAATATCTAACAAGTAAATTTTTAAAAGAGATAATGAAAAATTGTGTGATGAAACAAAACTAAGAAAAAAAATAAGTTTACATTATTGAACACTAAAACAAATTCTCATATAGAAAAAAAAATAACAAAAAAAATATTAAAAGGGAGAACAAAATGGTTAGATTTATGCTTATAAAACAATTTAATTTGATGAAATTGTGATTTATATTTCTTGAAATGCAATACATCACTTTAACAAAACCATCCAAATCAAGAAAATCTATAAATAAAATTATAATTAATAAGAGAAAAAATACCTTAAAATTTTAAGAAAACTTAATTGATATTCAAATATTGCATAGCAAAATAAGGACTTCTTCAAAAGAAACAAAACAATAGACAAAAGAAAATAATTAAAATAGGTTAGTTAATTAAGTGTTTTAGTAATTTAATTAAAAATGAGTATAATAATAGAGACAAATAATATATATATATATATATATATTTATTTATTTATTTATTTATTGTCATCCTCATACTCACAATTTAATAAGATTGAAATTTAATTTTCATGTTTAGTCGAGACAGATTTTTCTTAAAATTTGGAATAAATTTAAACAATATTCATGAGTATAAATTTATTTTTTGTTCTTACATGAGATGACAACATCCATAGATTTATTTGTACTCCTTTGTTTAGAAAGTTTAGAAATGACATATTATTCATTCGTTGGTATTCTCATATAATTGTACTTTTTTTTCAATAAGTTCATGTAAGTCATCGCTAGCATAACATGAAGATTTTATTAAAAAGAAAAAAAATAAAAACATGAGAGGATGACACCAAATCTATGATAAAAATATTAGACACAGGCAAAAAATACCTATGATGAAAACATTAAGTAAATACATAGACGAAAAAAGCATATTAATGCAACACCATTAGGAAACTAAAGCTCAATAATCAAATTCTCTAGCCTATTAAATTCACTCACTATCCACAAAAGATCTTTAAAACTTATTATAACCTTTTAGAAATATTTGTTTTGGAATATTTAGTATTAACTTTCTTTGACTTATCCCGATAAGGTTTTCTTGTATTTTGAACTAATTCATTATCCTCCTCGAAATTCTCTCATCAAACATATTAACCTATTTAGAGATTATTTATTCCACAATAGAGTTTCCTTAAACATAAAAAATTAGGAATTGCCTCATAATTACAATGAGTTGAATATAAATATTGTAAACCTTGTAAAATATCGAAAGTTAGAATAACATCTTCTAAAGAAAACATATTACTCAAGGAATTAGAATCCATTAGTACACCACTACTAGAATAAACATTTAGGTTCTTAAAAATATCCATACACAACACAAACATTATCATTTGTCCTTTTTTAAATATTGATTATCTATAATTATATATAAAGAGATTCCTTTTTTGTGTTCACAATTACTTATTCCTAATTTTATCTTTATAATATAATTATTTATTTATTTTTTAAAGACTAACAGTTATTTTTACATATTTTTTATAAAACTATTCCAGTTATTTATTTTATCATTCATTAAAGGTTGTTTTCTCTTTTTTACTCCATTTATTCTACTTTGTCTCTAATAAATATATATTTTTTATATATTAACTTAATTATATTGTATACCGCAAAGTCGTTAGAAAAGAAAGAATAAGAATCAAACTATTGAGATATGCCTCCCACCCAAAAGAGAAGAAGATTGAAAAACATAAAGAGATCTTTTTTTTTTTATTTGGCTTCCATTGTCTTCAGTTCGTGAGATAGCTTCCCGGACCAGATCTTTTTGATAGAATCCTAGTATCGACCTTCTGTTCAGTGTAGGGAAGGGATTTGCCCCAAGCCAAAGGAAACAAAATACATGTGCTATCATAACAAGTATAAGTCGAGTCATACCACACGGGAGCAGGATCCACGTTCCACCTCTAAACCATGCGATCGAACAATTAGAATCATGTCTCTTTTTTATGGCAGGTTGAAGTTTCAGGCAAAGGACTAAAGTAACTATGACTGACATACTTAGATGAGCTTTAGGCCACTTGTCAAAAAAAAGAGTGAAGGATTTGTCTTTTTTTTCCCAGCTGTATGAAGAAACCAACACGCTAATTATATAATTAATAAAATATCTTAAAATATAATTAAATTTAATGAGTATCAAAGAAAAACTTGACAGAAAAAGAAATATGCAATAAAAGAAAATTTGTCGACTTATACGAAAACAAGACTAAAAAAAGCAATAAAAATAAGTTTAATGATTCAATATGTAAAAGAGCAATAAAATTAAGTTTAACAATTCAATATAAAACGGTAATAGAATAAAACATTTATGTATATACACATTCGTATCCTCCTACGATTTTAAAAAACGATTGTTACATACTCGTAAGTATTCAACTCATATACATTGATTTTGTTAAAATTACCTCAGCTTAAAGCAATACCTACAAGCCACGCTACACTAACTCGGGCGAAACATTAGTTATGCAATACATTTTCAATAAAAGCTTCTAACCATTTATAAAATAATCATTATAGTTGAAATGACATGATATTAAGTTGCATACACACAAAGCCATTTAATAAATTAAATAACAAGCTCAACTCCTTTACTTGTTAATAAAAAATGAGTTAAGTGCACCCAACCCATGTTTTTAATAAGCCAAAAAATATACAATTCATTCAATGCACCAATAGATTAAGAATCGATACTTAAACCACCAAAGACCGAATTGTTCACGTGCAAAGCACGAAATCAAAATAACAATATTAACGTAAACTTACTGGACAATATTAATATTACTTTAAAACACACTATTAAATTATACTAAAATAACAATTTTGTAAATGTCGATTGAATCAAATCCATTTGAGTTATATTCTCCAATAAAGTTTAATTGGTAATAAAAATATTTGAAAAGAAAGTAAAATATTCCTTTGCTTACACTCACCTAATTTGAGACATAATACATTATAATCCAGAAATATCCTTTTCTATCGTTAAAATTTATTTAAAAATCAAAATCGTGAACATTTCATTTTCGTATGATGAACCCCTAATATTTTATAATTTTTAATAAATGTCAAACAGTAGGATAAATGATTAATGCCCAATAAAAGATACAAGATATTCTACATTTCACAAGATGAACGGTATGAAAGATTTTTAGAATGCATTGACATGCTCAACGTTAAACTGATCATAAATATCGCCAACATTAACACTACCATCTCTGTAATCTAATACAATTCATGAATCAAAATCTAAATAAACTAGAGCTTAATTTTATGAAAATTGAAGACCTCAAAATTATGCATATTGTATCATCAGGAGCCCCGAGGCATGTATGAATTTTCTTCACTCCCCTTTAAACTTGGCTTCATATAATTGTGGTTGCTGCAAAACAAATAATCTCTTGAAATGCAGAAAAAAAAGAATATTATATAATATTATAAATTTAAAGGAAAAAAGAAAAAGGGAAGAGAGACAACATACAGGACGCATAATATTTTGATAATTTGATTATCGGATATGATAGAAACACTGACATGTTAGTTTGATACATTTAATATAAGGCCCAAGCCAGGAATACTCGCAAGACAACAGGAATACTTGCATTCAAACCCGTGGAAGCCTTACTAAGCTCCTAATATTTTATAAAATATAAAAGAAGAGAAGTCACAAATATTAAGAAGCTCATAGCGTTATATACATCCCCAACACTGCAGGAATGACGAAAGTAAAAAAGGAGGTCCCAAATACAGACATAGCTACAAAGTATCTGAAAACCTGCTAATACAAAGACTCTAGTAGGCCAGGGGGAACTGAACCGAAATTTGTTAAAATGCACGAGGACAACAAGTGTGGGATGGTGTTCAGACTAAAGAGTAAACCTACATAGACACTTGAGAAAAAAAAAAAAAAAAAAAAAAAAAAAAAAACTAATAATCCTATCAAAGCAATACCTCAAGTAAAGTTAAACAAGTTCAACTCTCAACTACCAATCTTATGAAAAGTACTACAAAATCCTAGTTTAGATCCATGCAACCTAAGGCTCCAGACATGACTAGATCTGTGCTTTTAGTGCCTTAATGGGATTTTCACCAATTTGATTACCTAGGCCCCAACTTCTGAGAATAGTCTGCTCTTAATTAACTAATCAAATGCGTAAAACAATGAGTCTGGTAGCTAATTTTGAAACACTTATTATTCTCATTCTTCTGCATTTTTTGTACACACTATATGCTAAGAAGTACTAGTTAACCCTTCGATACAAAATGTCACTTCGTTCTCATTTTATCAGTTCTCTAATTTTTCGTAATTTATTGTTGAAATGATATTAAGAAAAAAAAAATAACCAAACACCTAGTTTTTTATTCATTATACATTACATTTTCAAATAAAAAAATAAAAGATTGCAAGGATTCATGAATACCAAAAGATTACCATGAAGATTGCTGAAATTAACCTTCGTGCAAACCATCTCATGTGCATTGCATGTTGAGCAGCACTCGCTGCTTCCACTGTTTCAAATTGCAAATAGACAAAACCTGCACTTTTTCTGTGTGCATGCCAAACCAATTAAAGAATTGTAAGTTGTAACACATTAAAGTGGAATTAATTTAATTTTAATTAAAAGTTGAGGCATGTAGTAAAATTGATCATGATTATTGAAGGGCGTTACACATTAATGAACGTACTTGTCAACAAAAATATGCTTCACCCGGCCATATTTAGAACACTCTTCCTCTACATCTTCTTTAATGTCTATATCAAAATCTGGTTCCGACTGCATTCCAATGTTTATCATCATCAGTACTTAGTTAAATGAAAACATTACCTGGTGGTAAAATAAAATCAGTCAACCACAGACCTCAGTGCTAGGATCAAACATATTCTTTAAAAGTAAACACTCGCTCGGGCTTCCTACAGGTTCTACCACTGGGGTGGGCATAACTTGCGCTGGAAGACCTGGTGCACCAATAGGTAAGCTAACAGCCTGCTGAGCAGGAACTGAGCCATTCACAACAGGCATACCCATGCTGCAAAGTAGAAAAAATGTGAAGATTACGACCACAGTTGCTAAATATGAGAAATACTATTAACAACAAACCTTGCAGAAATGTCAGCACCAGCCAGCCTCTGCATAAGCAATGCTCTGGAGTGAGCATTTAAAGTCTGCATAGCAAAAATAGCACAGTAGCTAAGCAAGAATTTTGAATACAGATCATTGTTATCATACAAGGAAAATAAAAACGTAGGTAGGAACAAAAAAGTTTACTTAACACCCTCGGAATTGTACTCAACTATAAAGAATTGTGCCATAAGAGAGTACAAAATGACAAAGTGAAAGGTGCAAGGATAAAAGGTGCAGAAAATAAAAGGATAGAATTATCGTATAAAAGAGGGAATGCTGAAAGCACCAGCCTCTAACCTATGTCCATAATTTAATTATAACCTAAGAAAATCCTCACCAGCACTAAGGCACAGCTATGACAATTATGAAGAACCGACTCCAACACCAAAACTTAGGCACAGCTAATGTCTAAAATATAAGACACCAAACGTGTGTTTGTGTTGAGAGCATATATTGAGAATTGAATTAAAAATTATATTTTCACCTTTGAAAAAATAAACTTGTTAAGCTCGACAATATTTATGATAATAGCATGCAAAGAAAATATTATGAGGGAATGTGTGGTCACTTCAATATTTTATAAAAAATTCAAGATGAAACATATTTCTTAAGACAACTAGTTCAGCACACTAATAATGAGCCTCCAAAAAATGCCAAGTGGCATCATTTGCTAGTTGCTCCAAAAGTGTCTAATCTAGAGTTGGTGACCTCTTACATCATCATTATTGAAAAACATATTCTCTAGTTCTGGATCATCAAGAGACAAATTAGACTCTACTCTAATTTTCAATTTTAATGTTTGTTACAGTAGATTAAATCATTTAAATTCTAATATTTTTTTTACTTTAATACAATTTAAATTAAATTTGTTAATTTTTTTAATAGTAAAAGTTTCCTAGAGGTGTCTAACCAAGAGTAAGTGTTATAGCTTGATATTCATGTCCGTGTTAACAGGTGTGTTCAACATGTGTTGGATGGTGATATGTCCAACACGAACACATCCTCATCTAATGATCTAACAGTCTGGAAATATATCGACGTACCAAATTTTTAGTAACCTCAACATCCATTATGCAAGGATAAAAAAAATGGATTTTATGATACAGCATTTCTGGAGCTTTTGCTTTGAAGAATATTTCTAACTTCTGGAAGGACAAACACTACCTTTTAAGAGTTACATTGATTATTATACACTTTTTAAACACATAATAGAAAAACTTTCTTTTTCTTTAAAGCACACAGTTATTTTGAAATATTGCATGATGAGATATAGATTTAAAATTCTTAATAACGTGCCAAGTTGAGAAAACCAGTTTTGAATACTTTATATAACGAGACAAACTTACCAATCCACCTTCATCATCATCTAAGTCTGCCGATTTTGCAGTGGTATCTTGGCTTCCAACATGATCCGTTACACATGAGACCTGAATTTGATGAACAACATCAATCAGAAACACATGAACTATCAGAATTGTCATCAACAAAAGTTAAAGATACCAGGTTAAAACTAAAATGTCCAACACAAAAATTCTACCTTGATAGTCCTGCCAGCAATCTCCAATTTTCCATTTAAACTCTGAGCAGCCTTGGCATGTTCAAGATGGGTAAACTGCCCAGTGAAATCAAATTAAAGAGGTAAATACAATTATTACATAGAGCAATATTTTGCAAAGTTGGGTGTTAGAAACGAACTTGAACAAACCCAAAACCCTTGCAGTGGCCTGTTTCCAAGTCAAGAGGCAGTTGGACAACCTCAACAGGACCGAATGGCTCAAAAATCTAAAACAGAAAAAATAAATGTCAAGTGATGATAAAACTGTAACAATAAGAATCAAATTGGTAATAATCTATCAACAAACTAGATCCAGTTTAGAGGAACTTAATTTAATATTTCCAAGAAGAAATAGGTTTTGTCAAGCCACTGGTATTCAATAAAATACTGTGCCTTCACATTCCTGATAAATTTAGTAGAGATGACGAGAAATATGCAAACATCTGCATCCTCACCACACAAGCCAGTAAAACAGCAACAAAAAAGAAATACCTCCCGTAGCTGACTCTCCGTCATATTGAAGTGAAGATTCCCCACATACAATTTTCTGTCCACAGCTCCATAAGGACCAGCTACACCAGCTGCTCCACCAGAAGCGTTAGACTGAACAAGGTTCTTTTCAGCTTCAGAAGGTTTCACCATTACAGGTTGTCCAAGAAGAAGTTGACCAGAGAGAGCAATAGCCATTGGCACTGACATTGCATCATAAAATTCAATATACCTGCAGCCTCATCAAGAAGTTGCATCAAGTTTTCAGAACCAAGAAACCAATAGTTGCAATCAAAACTTACAAAGCATACAGCAAAGTGATGCAGGGAAACAAAAACTCTAGTGCAGACAGCTCAAGCTGAGTTCATTTGATGTATCTGAATTGTAAAGTAAATGTTAGCCTGTCATAATAAACATAAAAAGCCAAAATATGTAAAGTGGCAAGAAAATAAGAGAATACCGTATGAGCATAGAGATAGGAAACCATTGAGACAGGACGAGAAAAAATTAGCAACAGTAACACATTTCCTTTACATGTAATTACGTATACATGCGACAAATCAAATCCTAAGATAAGAAATCCAACCTAAAACTGGCAGCTGGCCTAAAAAGTCAAACAAAACCAAATCCATTAGCATCTCATCTAGATACTAAGAGTCATTCTTCTCACCAAAAAAATTGAATAGTGATAGCCAGAGAGAAAAGGAGAGCAAAACTTCCTCCATTTCAACCTTATGAAGCCCCACAACCAATATATGGGACTTCAAATAATAAATGGAGGAAAATAAGGGTCATCAGCATACAAATGAAATCCTCATTGTATGACAAGCAGAGGAAGGAAATGGGAATAGGACCAAACAAAAAACTAGGATTATGTCATCTACCTTGAGTGCGCAGCATGAATTGATTAAACATGAGTGCAAGGTATTCCCACCATCCCTCATCATTATCGCATTGCTAGTCCATTTAAAGATACAGTTAAACATGATTCTTGGAAGTTGATATCCTAATACCACAATAGCACATACATAAAAACAATAAGTTATTTAACAATAAAACACATACCCAACTCCTTTGGATCGTCTTGAGTTCCTATCCATGATCAGACGAACATCTCTCACCTGAAAGGGGAGAAAATTAAACATGACACGTTAAGTACCAATTACAGAAGTAAATATAACACATTCCCAGCATGCAAGCCAAACACCAAATTTGTGGCATTGAAAATATCATCATATGCTCCACAGTCACTCATCATACAAACAGTCTGTTGAGACATAATAAAGTTGCTGTCCTACTTGAAAATGAAGGAACAGCACAATATACTACAACAGAAACCAAATATCTCTAAGTAGAATTCAGTATACTCGTAAGAACTTATCAATTCCATGTAATTTGCTAACAGCAATCATGATTGAGAAGCAACAATATACTAAATATAAATTAAGATTATAATAAAGATGGTTTAATATGATAACAAAAGTCATTACAGTTCTAACAGACACGAATGGTGTAATAGGCAAGTGATCACAAATCTACTAGCTAAGTTCATATATTTTAAAAAACAACTAACCTTGCCAGCTTTTGAGAAGAACTCATACACATCTCTCTCGGTTGCTTTTAATGGCATCTGAAATCACCAGAACAAATGGGCAATCATCAGAAAAACGCCATACATGAAAAGAAATAAAACTTACCAATTGTGATAATTTAAAAAATAAAATAAAAAAAATAGGGTCAATCAACCAACCTGGTAGGCAAAAACAGTTCTCTGGTCCCTTTCTGGATCTGCCTCAGGTTCCACGGCCTCTTTCTTATCCCTAAATCTCCTGTACCACATATTAAAATTGACAAGTAAAAAAATAAGTAGAAAATGTATTAGTAGTAATTTTTATTATGAGCTGCGTTTATAGCATAATTTCACACATACTCCGATAAAATTATAGTTCAAAATGGCACTTAATCTTGAGAGGGGTTGATGTCTCCATATCTAACCATATAAATCCTATGTAAAACACTTTATCACATCATACACCAAAACATCACTTAATAATCCCTACAATATTATGCATACACCCCAGAAACTTTGGTTAGGATTTTCTTATTTTATGACCCAGAAACATTGGTTAGGATTTTCTTACTTTATTACCCAGAAACTTTGGTTAGGATTTTCTTACTTTATTATCTTCTAAAATAATAATCCATCATTGTAGTCAATAAACTATCATAACACAAATCTAGTTTCCACCCATTAGAAAAACATTATATAGTAATATTAATACCCAAAAAAAAAATATATATATATATAATAATACCTACATCATGAATTATGTTCAACCTTAGAATCAGAATAGTCAAATAAATGTCAGAGGACCCAGGGCAAGCAGAAGCGGGGTCACAATAGTACCTCCCGGTTCAAAAGACGCATACCTTCTTAACTTATTCAGGTATCATACTATTAGAAAAAACCTAGCCGTCTAACTTTACAAGGTGACGTTGAAGGTTGTAAAATAGTTATCATATTAACAGAATTATTAGTTTTCAAACATTGGAATTCTTAGCAGCAAGGACCTAGGCATTTCATCTATATGACAAGATAATTTTTTTTAAAATAAGAACAAATGTTAAAACTATGTGAATAACACAATCACATGAGAAATGCATAAAATCTACCCTCAAACAATACAAATCCTGTCACATTTCTTAACACCAAATAGACCTCCCAGCCCTCCTTTCATGATTAAAATGAATTGCACAAACTTCAATAGTTCCAACAAGAATAGATAATGGGCACACACCATTAGACATCCCACCACGGACAACTTCAAACATAAAACGAAAACAGATTTCAAGTCAGTAGCCGAAAAACAACAATCACACAATGCATACTAAGGGGAAAACACCAATCCTCTCCAAATCACATCACCAATGCACAGATTTTTTTCTCAGCATCAATCCATTCAAGCCACTCGCAAGCACAGTTGAAGAATTGAACCAGCACTGAACTCATAAAGTAAACCGTAGTTCACAAGCTAATTGCAGAAATGAAGGAGGATATAGGAATTACCGTCCATCGCGCATTTCGAAATCTCGCTCCCGGTCTCTGTCTCTCTCGGAGCGACTCCCGCTCCTTCTGGATCTCTCTCTCTCCTCTCGTTCCCTATCCCTCTCTCTTCTCTCGCGCTCCTTTTCCTTATCCCTATCACGATCTCTCCTATCCCTATCCTTGTCCTTATCCTTATCCCTCCTCTCCCTATCCTTATCCCTCTCTTTCTTCTCTCCATCTCTCTCCCTCTCGCTCCTGTGACGACCGGAGGAACGGTCACGTTCCCGTTCTCTGTCCCTATCCCTCTCTCTGTCGCGATCTTTCTTGGAACCACCGTTGTCGTCGTCGCCCCTCCTCTTGCTCCTTCTGTCGTCGGCGTGGAGATCGTCGTCGACGTCGCGCTTCCGGTAACTTCTCTCGATCTTGTCCGTGATGTCCTTCTTCTTCTTGGAGGTATCTACGTCTTCCTCCACTGTCTTTTCCAGGTATTCGTACTCGTCGAAATCCATTGGCTCCTCTTTTCCTCGAATTCCTCTTCCTGTGCGCGAAGGAGACACTGTCTTAGCTGAATTCAGAAATTCTAGGGTTTTAGGGTTTTCTTCACTCCTTCAGTCTTTGCAGAGGAGAATGGATGTGCTTCCTCCGGTAACAGTATTATAGAAGCTGCAACTCATACCCCAGTAAATAACTATTTTATTATATTTTAAATAGTAATTATGTGATTTACAGTAATTATGATTTGTTAATCAATAATAAAGAATTACAATTTATAATATGTATTTTTAAGGTGATAATTTATAGTATTTATTATTAGGTTTCAAAAATATAAAAATATATAGGATATGCACATCTGATATTATCTCGTAACATATGTATCCATTAGACAAAAATAGTGTCGTTAAATATGTTTTTGTTTTTGAATTTTAGTAGATTTTGGAATTAGTCTATTTCGAAATTTTGGACCAATTTAGTCTTTTATCTTTTAAAATATGTAGATTTAGTCCTTTTAATCAAATTTTGTTAGGTTTATTTGATGTTTTGTATACATTTCACGATTGTATTTGAGTTGTTTATATTGTTTGACATATTTTTTTTAATGTTAAGTCAAATATTATTATGAAATGTGGTTGAAATATTAAATAAACTTAACAAAATTTAATTAAAAGGACTAAATTTACGTGTTTTGAGAGATAAAGAATTAAATTTATACAAAAGATTCAAAATGGACTAATTTCAAAATTTCATGGAAGTTAAGGGACAAAAAACATATTTAACCCGACAAAAATATGTCCCGGTCAAGTTTGATTATCTAATATATCAAATATATATTTACAAATATTAATGATTTAAAAACTTTAATAACTTCAGTCATTTAAAAAAAAAATAGGTATTTAATAAACTAAATTAAATATTCTTTAAAAAAATTAGTTGTATTTATTATATTTAAATTTTGAAATATTTTAAATTTTTAATATTTCTTTTATCATATGATATAATATTTGACGTGCAATTGAGAAAAATAAATTAAAACTAAAATGATTAATTTATAAATATTTATATTATTTTGAAGGATAAGTGTTATTAAACACTTAATTTAGTTTAAGGAGTAAAGGTTAAAAACAAAGATATAATTAAGGATCTTTTAAGTTTAATTTAAACATATATTTACATTAAATTAAGTTAAATAATTGGTTTCTATAAGATTAAAATAATTTGTTCGTTTCTATCCTTCAATTAATTTTTTTTATATTATGATTAATAGATAGCCTTTAATATATATAATTAAAAATAAAATCAATCACAACTACTCTTTTTTTTTCTTATCTTCTCCCTCCCTCACATACATGAGTCTTATTTTCATCACACTTTTTTTCTTCCTCAAATCATTTTCTTAACTTTGACCTCACTTCCCTTTTTATTTTCTTTTCTCATTTGCGTCGGAAAACGCACCTCCCATCTCCTGATCCTCTTTCCTTCGTTTCTCCACCACATTTAGAAATGTGACTCAAGAATACACCGAATTTCAAATTCTGGTTTTTCAGTGTTTACTAGAAATACAAAATCTGTTTGGGTATAATTGTTTTCAAAATGTGGTGATTTTCTTGGTTGGATGAACCGGATTTAAAAATAGGGTATGTAAGTGACTAGGTTGGATTAAACAAATTTCAAAATGTATTGTTTTTGGGTATATCGAAATTTGAAAATCAGTTTGCGGATTGTTTACCAAATTTGAAAATCCGAATTGGGCCAAGTCGTTTTATCAAATTTCAAAATTCGATTTTGGAAATGTTCAACGACTTTCAAAATTTGGTTTGTGTGACATTGCAATGTGGGTTAAACTTTTAAATCCTGTTTTAGAATTGTTTACTGGATGTCAAAATCCACTTTGGACCAAGTATCTTCACCTAAGCGACACAAATGAGAAAGGAAATCAAAAAGGAAGTGAGATAGGTTGTTTACCCTAGCCAAAGGAAGTCAATGGTGAAAGGTTACTTCAGTCATTTTAGTACAGTTGGGGCGCAAGAAGAAGTCCCATTGATCATATATCACATTTCTATTTATCTTTCTCTTCTTTGTGGTTGTTGTCGTTCACACGATTAAATTTATACTACTAAATTATAGCAATTACAGTATTTTTAAGATAGTAGTTAACATATAAAAAGAGTAAAATCAATCATGAGTCGTCTCCCAAATAATACGAAATTGATTATTAACAAATTAGTTTTATAAAAACAACAATACAAAAGAAGTTAGTAAAATAAAATGATATTCGAAAAAGATAAAGAGATACGAAAACAATTATAAAGAAAATAATCTCATTTTACTACTTTCAAAATAGATTATTCGTTAGTTATCTAAGGATTATCATTCAATTAATTGTTGTCTTATATTTTCGAATTAATCAATGTAAATTCTCAATTAATTTGTTGGTGTTCTCACTATTAAACAAAATACATTATCAATTAGAAGTATGAATTTTGTAAATTAATATAATAAAATTAACCAAAGTACATTCTCAATTAAATGTTACTATGCCTAATCATGTTTATTTACCTTTAATATAAAGTAAAAAACTTATTAATCAAAGTACATTTTCCATTAATTATTCTTAAAGTTTTCATCTTTAATCAAAGCACAATGTCAATTATTGGTAAAAACTCATTCAATTACATGAAATTTATAAATTTAATCAAAGTACATTCTAAATTAAAATTAAAAATCCTTAGACTCATACGATCAACATGCATGTAGATTTAACACTTTACTAACTTGTTACAATGTAAAAATCATTACTTTTCACGTGATTTAGATAAAAGACAAAGAAAGATAAAAAAAACCGTAAGAATAATAAATAGAACAAAGACATTATTTTAATTTAACTTCAAAATGCATAATGAAATTACAGTAGAACTTGTCCTATAAACTTAGCACTGAATGGAATGCAAAAGTAACATAAAAATATACCAAGACAAGGGAGAGAGAGAGAGATATAACAGGCCCCCCTAAAGGGTTTCTAAACTCCAATGTTCCAAACTTTTTTTCTGCCTCCTCTGTGCAGGAGGTGGTTTGCGAACTAGTGGGTTGTTCGCAATGACTATGCGTTTTCCAACAAGTATTGACGACGCAATATGTTGTGGAAGATTTGTGAGGTGCTGCAATGGCTTTTGTCTTGTTGTTCGTGGGCACAGTTTGTTGTCGAGGTTGTTTGTAGTTGGTGCGTCGTTGCAACTGGAATTTTCACGAGATGTCCACTTGCGATTTGGTTTTGATGTAGATGTGTTATGGGTCACATTTTCTGTTTGGCTTCAATGGTTACACAAATTTGCATTGTAGGTGATGCCACATTTTGCGATGCATTTCTTGGCACTGCAACAATGATTAATTATATGGTTTGAATGTGCTTGTCTCGATTTTGGTTGGTGAAAATGGGAGAAACGTGAGCAAGGTGCGTGGTTTTGGTCTTATGGAGCTTTGTGACACATGTTTGTGTTGGCTGGCCTTATTGCAATGGAGATGGCGACATTGATTTGGGTTCATGGTGGATATGTTGTTTTCCAACATTTGTCACGATGTTTGTGGTTCTAGTTGTCAAACAATGTTTCTTCGATGTAGTTGTTGTGAATGTCGATGAGATATTGGTGGTTCCATGGTGGCTGGTTCATGGGGAAGAGGTTGGAGATTGGAGATGTTGGCATGGCAGACTATGGTTGGTCACTTTTGTGAGTATTAGGATAAAAAATATTTTCTCCATGTCTCTCATCCACTGATCTACCTCGTCAGGACTAGTCTTTCCATTGAACTTGGATGGGTAAAGCGGAAGAAAACCCTCCAAACTCCACTATTGTACTCGAGGGGTGGGGAGCTCGTGAATGACCAATTGAAAAACAAGCTTCTCCCAATTGTTGTAAGGCCTCCAAAGGCCTTTGTTGTAATGTTTATGTTGATAGCCTAACCGACTCCATCTGCTACATGGTTAGGTTGTGATGATTCACCATATTAGCATTATGTTGTTGCAATCATTGTCTCTATAGCACCCACCATATTGGGATTATCTGATGTTGGAGAAAGAGGAGGTGGCCTATGTGTCATAACTCTGACCACATAGAAAATAAATGCCAAAGTTATATTTGTATGATTGTTGTATGAGTTTATGATTTTTATTGAAATTTATTTCCAAACTTGTTATGTGATGAAACATGTTGTCATAACAACTACCGTTTACATTACCCCATCCTTCTATTTTGGTGGTTGTGATTTTCACGTGCGATGATCATATTTTGATATAGGAGTATATGTTAATGCTGATATGGACAAGAACACACAACAATCAAAAGTCATTTTGGGAACTATGTTAGGGATAATGTATTATTTTAGTAGTTGTATTTCATAAATGAGTTTCTTACATTAATTTCCATTAAGGTTAAAAATACTAAAATTTTAATTTGACTATATCTAATGAATAACTTTTAAATTAAGTTAAGACGCTAATATCAAAGTTAAGTAGTAATATTTTGTTAATTATCGACGACATCTTAGATGAGCGTTAAAAAACGAGCAGTGTACTAAATCGTACAAGTAGTAGGGTGGATAAATGCATATATCGTTTCCCACAAAAACTTGTTTTGTTTAGGAAAATTACGTTTATTTAATAATTAAAACTCAACTTTAAAAGAATGGAAATTGTTGATGTGTATGAAATGAATCTAAAACTAATCAAGTAATGAAATTTATGAAATTACTATATGATAAAAACTTCACGAACTTTATGTCCAAATGATCAATCAATTAGTTGTTTTATTCCATTATAGGTTCTGACATTATGTCTAATAGTGAAATACCCACATATGTGCATTCATTTAATCCATGTAGTTAAATTTAAGAAAATAAATATAACACAAGACTAATAGAGAAGAAATATATTGAATTAGTATAAATCACAATGATTGAAAATACATTACATCCAATATTGTGAATAAGGGAGTTAATTACTCCTATACATTCTGAACATTAGAAAAAATAATGATAATGCCTCTAATCTCAAGAATAAGCGATTACTATTTAAGGTTGGTTTCATATTTCTTATAAGGATTGTGTTTTTAACTGTATGTAGTATTCTATTTAACGACTTTTACAACTTAACTGAATTTGCAATTTGTATTTGATTTTTGCAATTTTTGTAATTGAAATAACCAAATACATTGATAATAAATTTTGTTGAGATATTATTCGATATTTTTAGTGATTTCAATTTTTTTTAACTGAATTAGAAATTTACTGATAATATTCTTTAAACTTAATTTACAATATTTGTCTAAATAAGAACCACATATTCATATTTCTCGGTTTATCAAATTAAAATAATAATAAAAATATCAAAAGATAACAGTGAACAAAATAAAAAACAATAACAATACTAATTAACGGAACATTACAAATAATATTGAAATGAGTGTGAGAATAATTTTGCTTTATTTTATCTCATTTTTATTTATTTTTGTCAAGCAATGTATGGAAAAATATGGGTCTATAACTTAAAGGTTTGTTATGTGAATCAAAGTCTTCAAATGTGTTTAAATTACTTTATGCAAGAATGATTTATGCAATAAGGAGATGTGAAAATGATAAGAAAATATTTTATTGTGTTTATATTATGTTACATTGGTTGAATACTTTTACCCACCTTACTAGAAACAAAATCAATGTGTTCATTTTTTAAATAATAATAAAATTATAAATATAAATAATTTCTACAATAAAAATAAATTTTATTCAGTTTTAAAATAAATTTTTTATTATATGTAGTTATTTTAGTTTAAAAAAATGATTAATTTTAAAAAATGGTTAAATAAAAAAAAGTTAAATTTAAAAGTTACTTAAGTGATAGAGTTGTTAAGTTAAATATTTGAATTTAACAAAAATTAGTTGTTAAACGTTAAAATTAAAAAAAGACGAAATGTGTGAAGAATCTGTTTATATAAAAAATAAAGAAAAGTATTCATGGACACAAAAATACTTCAACACTAAATATATACACCTAAACTGAATAAAAAAAGAACATATTTATATGTTATACGATGAGATAAAAAGGAGATATAAAAAAAGTTGTGTAATAAGAGTATACAAAATTAAGTAAGGCGTGTATAATATTGCTTTAGATTAAAAAAAAATCATTTATTAAAAGGTAAAATTAAAAAACAAAATATGTCTACAAAATGTAAATTCCCTTTATATCTATAGATAGATAGAATAGAGATAGATATAATAGATAGAAGATATATTAAAATAGTTAATAACAATATAAATTCCAATGTGATTAGTAATATTCAAATGGGTATGAGAATAATTTTATATTTACTCTTATTTGTTTTTACCTAACAATTCATGAGAAAATAATGGCTCTGTATATAACTTTAATGTCTGTTAGGTTCAACTTTACTTTACTTTATGCCATAACAAGACATGACAATGATAAATAATTTGTTATATTTACACTCTTTTACAACATAAATATGAAAAACATAAATATTGTTTTCTTTTTTTATAATAAAGGATTAAATTATAATCATAAAAATTAAAATTGTTTTATAATTAATGTATCAGGTTTATTTTTTAGAACAATAAAAAATACAATTATAATTATAAAAATAGATATGGATAAATTTTATATAAATCAGTGAATTTTTTTTATTAATAAAATATTTATTAAATAAAATAATTGTTAGTTACTAAAAGAATATTAATAAACAATAAAATAGTTTTTATAAAATTTAAAAATATATTTTTTCGTAATTAATAATTTTTTTATTATATATAATTATTTAAATTTAAAAATCAGTTGTTGAAAAGATAAAAGTAAAAGATATTTTTTTTTATCAAGTTGTTGTTTAAATTCAAAAAGTAGTTACTAAAAATAAAATTAAAAAACTTATGTACATAAAAATTAATCCCTTTAATAATAATTAAAAAAATAATTTTTTTAGGTAAAATAAAAAATAATTTTAAAGATAACCAAACAAAAGATAGGACAATATGAACAAAATATGGTAACGGAGGTTGTTAGTTCTCTACGGTCCAATCCACGCTAGCCCTCCTCACAAGATGAAACAAAATTTCATTATCCAACGGTTCTCAGAGATAGATCAGCCGGATGATGATGAAGAAGAGTATAAAAGTTAGAAAGGTAAGAGTCCAAGAAAACACCTCAGACTCAGACTTTATTTTCAAAAGAGCGTGGTCCCGCATCAGCGAAACCCGCGCTGTGACGCTCCCACCATTTCATTCAAGTTCCTAATTCTAAATCCAAGTTCTCGCGGGAAAATTTCGAATCCAACACATTTGCGAGGGAACCATCATTATTGGCCAAAAACAAAAGCACAACCACTATCCATTATCACACCCTATACTCACCCTATTTATACACTCGTGCCTGCGCCGAAACTGTTCGACGAAATTCTCCATTGAGAAACACAAAGAACAGAGTAGAGAAAATGTATGTGGTGAAGAGAGATGGGAGGCAAGAGGCGGTGCATTTTGATAAGATCACCGCGCGCCTCAAGAAACTGAGTTACGGTTTAAGCACAGAACACTGTGACCCCGTTCTGGTGTCTCAGAAAGTGTGCGCTGGCGTCTACAAAGGTGTCACGACCAGTCAGCTCGATGAGTTGGCTGCGGAAACCGCTGCTGCCTTGACAGCCAACCACCCTGACTATGCTTCCGTCAGTTTCCTTTTCTTTATCGTGGTCTTTGTAATTCGTGGTCTTTGTAATTCGTATCCGTTGACTAAAGGCTGATATCCGTGTTTTTGTGATTTGTTCAGTTAGCTGCGAGGATTGCGGTTTCGAATCTGCACAAGAACACAAAGAAGTCGTTTTCTGAAACGTAAGTGTGATTGGGAATATGTTTTTGTGTTTTTTTTTTTGTGTGTGATGATTTGTTGTTTACAGTGGTTGAATTATGAATGTTTCAGGATTAAGATTATGCGTAATCATTTTAGTGAAAGATCTGGAATGAAGGCTCCTCTGATTGCTGATGATATCTATGAAATTATCATAAAGGTAATTATATTCTTTGTTTGACTGCTTATTTATATTGGATCTGCTGTCGTAGTTGGGTCAAGTTTCAAAATTTGGAGTTGTAGGCTATTGGATGTTTTAGTATAATCACTGATTATGGCTGTTATACTGTGTGTATTTCTGATTCTGATGTTACGTACTTTGAATTTAATGTTTTGGTATGATGGGATTTTCACTTTTGTGTTGTTTTCTGTTATGCTTCAGAATGCTGCTCGGTTGGACAGTGAAATAATCTATGATAGGGACTTTGACTATGATTATTTTGGTTTCAAAACCCTTGAGAGGTCCTACCTCTTAAAGGTTCAAGGTAAGGTTGTGGAAAGACCACAACACATGTTGATGAGGGTTGCTGTTGGAATTCATAAGGAAGACATTGACTCTGCTGTCAAAACTTACCACCTGATGTCTCAACGGTGGTTCACTCATGCATCTCCAACTCTTTTCAATGCGGGAACACCTAGACCACAGGTACAGTATATGCTAATGCTCTTTATCTCCAATTCTTCCTCTTTTTGTAAGCATTCAGTTTGGTATTTGATAATCCTAGCTCTCATTTATTTGGATCTGCTCATGTTCTTTGGCAGTTGAGTAGTTGCTTCCTTGTGTGCATGAAAGATGATAGTATAGAGGGAATATATGACACTTTGAAGGAGTGTGCTATCATTAGCAAATCAGCTGGTGGAATTGGTGTTTCTGTTCACAATATTCGTGCCACAGGCAGTTACATCCGTGGCACAAATGGGACATCAAATGGTATTGTTCCAATGCTGCGTGTGTTCAATGACACTGCTCGTTACGTGGATCAAGGGGGAGGCAAGAGGAAAGGTATATTGTTTATATTTTATGAGAACACACATTAGTGAATATTTATTGTTTGCCTCTACTTACCATGTCATATTCTTCTCGTAGGTGCATTTGCTGTGTACCTGGAGCCGTGGCATGCTGATGTATTTGAATTCTTGGATTTAAGGAAAAATCATGGAAAGGTATGACTGAAGGGATTCTAAAATGTAGTAATTCACATCATGTAGTTACGGCCCCCAATTTTTAGTTCCTGTTTGTTAAAAAGTAGTCCAATTTTACTGATCTAGTCCTGTGTTAATCCTATCTGTGCAGGAAGAGCATCGTGCTAGAGATTTGTTTTATGCTCTTTGGGTGCCTGATCTCTTTATGGAAAGAGTTCAGAGCAATGGGCAATGGTCTTTGTTTTGCCCCAATGAAGCTCCGGGTTTGGCTGATTGTTGGGGTGAAGAATTTGAGAAACTTTACACTCAGTACGAAAGAGAAGTAAGCTTTGGTCTATGTTGTTGGTTTGTTTTGCACATTTTGAATCCCTTCTTGCTTATTTTTTCCTTGCTTTTTATTTTAACAAATTTATTTGTACATAGGGAAAAGCAAAGAAAGTTGTTCAGGCACAGAGCCTCTGGTTTGAAATTTTGAAGTCCCAGATTGAAACTGGAACCCCTTATATGCTTTTTAAGGTGGTTTATAAATGCTTATTTGACTTTGTTTAACTTTCTATTTTAACGCATTTTAGATATGTTTTTCATTGAATCTTTTTTATTTTCAATATCCTAGGACACTTGCAACAGGAAAAGCAATCAACAGAATCTGGGAACAATCAAGTCATCAAACTTGTGCACTGAGATAATTGAGTATACAAGTCCAACAGAAACTGCTGTGTGCAACTTGGCATCAATTGCTCTACCACGATATGTAAGAGAGAAGGTAGGAAATCCCTGGGTTATTTCTTGTGTTAGGTTCGCCTATATTTGATTTCTGTGTGACTGTACTAACCTGTTATTTCTGTTAATGAATGTTTATCTGATTACCAAAGGGTGTGCCCATGGAATCTCATCCATCTAAGCTTGTTGGGAGCAGGGGCTCAAAAAACCGATACTTTGACTTTGACAAATTGGGAGAGGTACGATGTCTGGTTATTTTCGAACTATGCAGAATGGTGGATGTTTTTAACATGTTCCTACATATGCACTTATATTGGTATTATCATTATATGGCTATTTTTGTGATGGTTGTGGCTAATTACAGGTTACTGCAACGGTGACAACAAACCTTAATAAAATAATCGATGTTAATTACTACCCAATTGAGAATGCTAGAAGATCAAACTTACGACACAGACCCATTGGTATTGGGGTTCAAGGTCTTGCTGATACTTTCATACTACTTGGCATGGCGTTTGATTCACCAGAGGTAAATAATTTTAGTCGGATTGCACATTCATTTACAGCTTAAGCTAGATGTTCTTCAGTTTGATAGGCTACATGGTTATGTGATGCAGGCTCAACAGTTAAACAAGGATATATTTGAGACAATATACTATCATGCATTAAAAACTTCTTGTGAATTGGCTGCAAAAGAAGGTCCCTATGAATCATATAGTGGGAGTCCGATGAGTAAGGTATATTGTTGTGAGAGTCTTCTCTACTCATGCCTTTTTGTCTGAGTTATATTCATAATGCTGTGAATGTATATTGAACTTAATTTTTAGGCTTTCAGTTAGAAATCTAAACATCAGAGATGCTTTTATATTTGCAGGGAATTATTCAGCCAGACATGTGGGGTGTGATACCCTCAAGTCGTTGGAATTGGGATGCACTTCGGGAAATGATATCTAAGACGGGTGTGAGAAATTCACTTCTCATCGCCCCTATGCCAACTGCATCTACAAGCCAGATTCTTGGCAATAACGAGTGTTTTGAGCCATATACTTCTAATATCTACAGTCGCAGAGTTCTAAGGTTTACTCCCATGCCATTTTATTATAGCTTGATAACTTGTTGATCTATATTGCTTGTTAACTTTTTGTATTTCAGTGGTGAGTTTGTTGTAGTGAACAAGCATTTACTTCATGACTTGACTGAAATGGGACTTTGGTCTCCTACAATCAAGAATAAGATAATCTATGAAGATGGTTCAGTTCAGAAAATTTCAGAAATTACTGATGACCTAAAAGTCATATACAAGTATGGGAATTGTTATTTTGTAAATTAGCTAAACTTGACTCTTAAGAATTTCATGCTAACTCTGCCTGAAATTGTCAGGACTGTTTGGGAGATAAAACAAAAGACATTGGTTGATATGGCTGTTGATAGAGGATGTTACATAGATCAAAGCCAGAGCTTAAATATTCATATGGATCAACCCAACTTTGGAAAGTTGACTTCTTTGCATTTCTATGCGTGGTCAAAGGTATCAACCTTTTTCTTGGAGCAAGTTAAAATTCAATCCTCATTAGATTATGTTCACGATTTCTCTCCAATAAAGGATTGTGTTAGTTGATGTTCTTTTATGGTAGATTTTGTGTTTGCTTTTACAGTTGGACTTTTTAGTTATAGTGGGTTCCAAACATTTAAAATATATAATAATTCTATACACCGCCTACGGCTGTGTTTATTTATCGGGTTTCCTTTTTAATTTAGATACACTACTACATTAACTTTATCTTGCTAGAAATTAGATCTCTTGTGAATTTTTATGCCAACTGTTTGATGTTTTTTTCCTTTTGTTTTCAAACGAAAGGGTTTGAAGACTGGGATGTATTATCTGCGATCACGTGCAGCAGCTGATGCTATCAAGTTCACCGTTGATACCTCTATGCTCAAAGTAATAAGAATTCTTGTCACCAATCTTATTCATTTTGTTTACACATTTGATATTGACCATTTCTATTGGGTATGCAGGAAAAACCTACTGTTGAGGAAGAGGATGATAATACCAAGATGGCGCAGATGGTGTGCTCTCTAACAAACAGAGAAGAGTGCTTGGCTTGTGGAAGTTAGGGGCATTCAAACTTAAAAATGCATTCTTACTGATTAATTTTGTGCCTAAAAGTGCAAGCCTTAACAATTTATTCTGGAAGAGCACTACATTAGCAGAGCAGGCTTTGGCATTTGTCATACAAGGTCGAGTCCATACAATATAATCTCAATTATTTTAAATTATCTTTACTTTGTATAGTAGTTGTGATGTTAAGTTTTATTTGTATTATATGTTAAATGTTGAATAGTTGAAGGATGTTGAGATAGTAGGATGTGTTTCTATGTTTAGATTAGGTTCGTCATCGAATTGATTAAGTTAGTGCTGGTTCAATGTTTAATGATTGAATTAAAGTGTTCTCATTTCATAAATGATTATACTTAGTTTAAGCTTAAATAAAGTTTGCTCATGTGTGTCTGAAAAAAGGAGGTGAACTAATGCAAAATTAATTAGATTGTATCCATTTAGATGTGTTAATTTTGTTTATTATTTATAATCATTGTCGTTTTTATGATTATATTGGGTAGATGTAGTTTGTCTAATTTTTTATTAAATTGTCTAATGAAGTATTTATTCTATTTAATTAATAGTTGAATTCTTCATCAACATTTTAATTGTTGGTAGGTTTAGAATTTGTTATGGAATCATGAGAATCAATCTAGCAATTTAGCTTTTCATTTGAAAGATAACAAAATATATTACAAATAATAAAATAAAGGGTTAAATATGTTTTTGGTCTCTTAAGTTTCAGCGAAAATTGGAATTAGTCCCTCATCAAAACTTTTGACCAATTTAGTCCTTCATCTTTCAAAATGTGTGAATTTAGTTCTTTTAACCAAATTTTGTTAAGTTCTTTTGACGTTTTAAGCGCATTTCATGATAGTATTTAAATTATTTACACTGTTTGACACATTTTTGTTTTAATGTTAACTTAAATACTATCATGAAATGCGCTTGAAACGTTAAATAAACTTAACAAAATTTGGTTAAAAGGACTAAATTTATGCATTTTGAAAGATGAAGGACTAAATTGGTATAAAGTTTTGATGAGTGACTAATTCCAAAATTTACTAAAACTTGAAGGACAAAAACATATTTAGCCCTAAAATAAAATGTGTATGATGAACAAGGATGAGATGAGTGTTCTCGAATATCTTTTTGTAACAATCTTTAGTGAATTCAATGTTTCTTAGAAATGCAATATCTGGGTTTTGATTAATTTGATTTAAAGTTTAGAGCTTTCAGAGTGATCTAAATTAACATTTTCTCATAGATATTCAATGTGGAAGGAAAAAAAATAAAATCCAAACTTACAATATAAGCAAACATTATCCATTAGATAATCTATCAATGTATCATTTATAAATGATTTATAAGTTTGCTTATATTTCACTTGTATAATACACAGTTTAAGAAATGTCTATGCATAACATCAAAACTCATCTCATGATCAAAAGTCATCTCGTGGATAATCTATTAATTTGTCTAGTAAAGTTTAACACATTAAACTCGTCTATCTAGAGGATTTAAAAAATGATTTAATCTAGTTAACATTCAATTAATCTTAATTGGAAAAATTGCTGTTAACAATTAATTCAGCTCAATCATAATTTGGCAAAAATGAGATTAAATATTTTAATTATAATTTAAATATACTTCACAATTCACTTTTTAAAAATATTAGGCTTTATTAATTTAGTTATTGTTCTTACAAGGTTTGGTTGAGTTAGTAATACCAAATATTTCTCATGATCTTCTAATGGAAGTTTCAATGTGAAATTAACTTTGTAAACTGAGAAAATGAACACATAGCGTTGGACGACAAGATGTGGTTGGCGCCTAATCAGAATATTAAAACTTCAATTCTCAATTTTCTTAAACAAAAATTGGGTAAATTTTATTTAGAAGAAAAAAAGCGTAGAAGAGATAAAAAATTGTAAAAAGAAAATAAAGATGTTTGGTTTAGTATATGGTTTTTTACATTAAGTTATGGGTCTCAGAGTTTTTTACTCAGAAATGACAATGTGGGTTTGGTATGACATGTTGTCCGGCAGGCTAGTCTGCAGGCCTGTTAAAAAAATGCGGGATGGATTGGGATATTGAGTCCACTAAGCTGCAAAAGTTTGACCTGCATAATCTTCGGCTCGTGTGGACTGGCTAGCGGCCCACACTGATTGGCTTGCGACCTGAAAAAAAAAAGAAGAAAAAACAACTTGTACTTGTGTATATTGATTATTTTTTTTGCTATTCTTTTGCATGAACATTCCAAATTTTGTAAGTGGAAAAGACAAATGTTATATATTGTTTAATATGCTAAAATTTTAAGAATACATCGTGTATGTCAAAATACAAATATGAATATGATAAAAATATTGAATTATCAATTTATCATTCAATTCTTCGAAGTCTTTATTTAATTTTGTGAACTTGTCAAAAATTTTCAATTTGTTAAACATGGATAATTTTATCATATTTTTTTTTTTCAAAAAGTGGGCTAAAGGTTATGCGGATAAACCACACTTTTTTTACGTATTGTCATCCATATTTTTACGCTAGAAGTCATAAAAAAAAGTTCATAAGTTCATTAGTTTCAATAGTTACATAAGGAGGGAGAGGTAATTTACTTTAATGAATTAAAGGAGCAAAAGGTGAAAGGTTAAATTGAGAATTTAAAGTGTTTCGGGTGCAGAAAAAAGTGTTGGAGGTGAAGGTAGAGGAAGAAGGCCCCTAAGTTAAGAATGAATAACAAAAATCCACTATCGAGGTCTTACAAGGTACAATAGATTATTGTGAGACTAAGGCCCAAATTTAAAACCATGGGACACAATGCTCAATCTTAATAATATATTTCTACTTCTTGACTTTTTACACCCCATTATTACTAAATTCACCCTATAATATATAAAAAAAGTTTAAAATATACTTTTTCATTACATTCCACAACAGTTACTTCTTCTAATTCTGAAAAATAAGAAGAGAAACTCGTTTCAAAAAGTTCAATCCATAACACATCCACGTGTGCTCAAAATCTTATTCTAAAATATTTGTTCTAAAGAATTCTGTCAAAAATATATCACATATATTCTAAAAAGTTTATTTATTTTAATCAAATTTTATTAGGTTTATCTGATGTTTTGTATGTATTTCAAAATTGTATTTGAGTTGTTTATATAGTTTGACACATACTATTATGAAACGCGTTTAAAATGTCAAATAAACTTAACAAAATTTGATTAAAATAATTAAATTCACGTATTTCGAAATATGAAGGACTAAATTAGTCTAAAATTTTGAAATGGACTAATTTCAAAATTTACTGAAAATTAATAGACAAAAAAACATATTTAACATTTTAAAAATTATAGATATTGAGTTAACCATAGTGAAGGTGCAGGAAAAAAAAAGAAGAAGATGAAGAAGGGTCTTTCTATGTTTACGTCAATTTGTGTTACATAAACATCTCATTTTCATTTGTCGTATTATTTTGATTTCACATTGGGTACTGTTTGTAGTGTAAGGTCTAGATAATGCACAAATCGACAATTGATCCACGTGTCAATTTGAATTAATTAAGGTTTGTTTTTTGAGTACTACCCTACTATTTCACAACACGACAAATAATACCGCGTATGTCTTCTAAACAAACAAAGCGTTGACCACCCAAATCTTCTCAAACTTCTATCCACTCCTCACCAACACATTTAATTAAACAAATAAATAAAGCCGCAAAATACCAATTTTTGTCTACTAAGTCGGCAAGATTTAATACCAAATTATTGTTTAATTATTTCTTACTCACTTACTCCTTTGATAAGAATAGTCAGTATTTGAGAAGAAAAAAAAAATCGAAAGCTCTGCAGATTTTAATTTTAAAACTTAGTTTGATTTAGCTTGGCTTATTCTTATTTGTCTGTTTGGTTTTATGTATCGCATTTTTTTGTAGTTATGTTTTTTTTTTTATAATTTTCTACTATATAATGGTAATTTGAGTATGTGTTGGTGATTGATTCATGGAATTAAAAAAATATTAAAAATTAAAAGCAAAACCTACTATTTTAAAAGTAAGTCAAAAGTAATAAATTAATAGCTCGACTGTTGTTAGATTCGATCTCTTAATTTAGGTTGAGTTTAAACATACCAGACAAAAAATAAAAATTAGGAAATACTTCATATGGAGAATATAGAAATTCCCAATGTATAATTATACCTTTTTTTTTTTCATTTGCATTCTGCATAATGTAAAAGAACCAATAGTCAACGGTTATTAGTGCTGACATGGTTTCCATCGGTAAACCATATGACATTTTGAAAGTATAAGTATACATTTGAATAAATGATGCAATTTTCGATAAATGTAAATAATAAATTAAATGGCAAGTTGCCGCTTTTGTAACAGTGAAGGGAAAACACTAGAATTAAATATATTTTGAATTTATTATTATTAATATTATATGTAGACAGCTAACTAATATTGTCATCTTGAATATTTTATATTAGAAATAAAATAATGTATTATCAATCAATTAAAAAATATATATGTATAACTAATTTTTATATATAAACTAAAAAAATTAGATGTTGTGGAATAAACTATGGACGGTGATGGTCCCCGGTTTGGTTTTGTATAAAACGTACGGCATGATGTACGCATAGAGAAATTGGATTTGAAAACTTGATCTGGTCGTGAAAGTAACATCGTTTAGATATCCATGGATAAAATAAGATATTTTTTGAAGTCGGCCGTCACTACTACTGTTACCTTTTTTTCTGAGCACCGTCAACTTGGTTCTCTCCACTCAAAGGCAACCAGTTTTCAGGTTCACACCTTCACCCTTTGACCTCCATCTTTTCAACTACTTGCATTGTTTTTGTATAAGTTACTTCTTCTTTTGTTCCATAGTTTAAACACTGAGGAGTCTTGGTGGCGGCCATAACCAGTTCCAATTTTTGGTTGCTACGAAGGGTTAGGTTAAAAATTACAGAGGTGAAGTTGTAAGTGTAAATATGGCGAATGGTAGAGAACAGGGTAACGAGGGTGAAGCGAGAGAGTATCGTACGCTGTCAATGCCGATGATGTTTTCGGGGTTGGATAGGGAGAGGGAGATGTCAGCCATGGTCTCTGTTTTGACTCAAGTTGTGAGTGGAGATGAACATAGTCATGATCACTCCATTCTTCATCAAAACATTGACAACAATGGAAACGGAGGTGGTGATGGTGGTGATGGTCTTACTATTACATCGAACATAGATTCTGGTTCCATCACAGCATCTTCTGCATCTTCATCTTACGGTGGAAACTCTGTTCTCAAGAGAAGGAGGGAAGTTGATACAAGTGATCCTTCAGGTGGAACTTCTTTCCCTGCTATTTCAACATGTAAGCATCAAAGTGAGTAGTGAGTCCTTTGTTTTTGGTGTTTTGTTAAGTGGAAAGTTGGATTTGATTTGTGTGGAATAATACAGATGGAGTTGGCGAAAGTTCAAGCAGGGTGTACGATTACGAGTACAGGGCAGAGAGGGTGGGAGTGGGAGAGGAACCAAAGAGGAAATACAGAGGAGTGAGGCAGAGGCCATGGGGGAAATGGGCTGCGGAAATAAGGGACCCATTCAAGGCTACCAGAGTCTGGTTAGGAACATTCGAGACTGCTGAGGATGCAGCCAGAGCCTACGATGAAGCTTCCTTACGTTTCAGAGGCAACAAAGCCAAACTCAACTTCCCTGAAAATGTCAGGCTCAGACACCCATCACCGCAACCACCACCACCACCCACCCTTTTCTCCATTCCGTCTACAACTCAACCCATTGTTCACACTCAGCCTCAAGCTCAGAGTTCACGTGATTACGGCAACTTTTACGAATATTGTTATTCGCATGTTCATGAGTTTCCCGTGAGCCTCTATGACCAGGTTGCCGTCTCATCACCATTCTCTGTGGCGGCTTCTCATCTTCAATCTTCACCTTCCTATTCTTCTTCCTCAACTATCACTTCTTCCCAACCACCTCTTCCTTCTACTTATGCCCCTGCTTACAGTAATACCTCCCACCCTTCCGCCTCATAGTTATATATAATCTCTCCCTTATTCATTTGTTTAGGACCATAATTACCAATAATTCACCACGTTTGTGAAATATTGTCACTATCTTTGTGGGAAATCCCTTCCCAACAAACTTTTATTTAACACGTGTATTAAAATTCAAAACTCCATTTTAAATAATTTTGACATGAAACTTTGTTTCAAATTGTTCATTTAAAAAGTAAACGGCATAATAAACGTCGTTTTTTAACGGTGCAGTAAACTTCACCTTTTTAATGTACAAATTTGGAAAAGGATGACCAAAATTGTCAAACAATGCATTCCCAACGTACATAGCGAGACACATCTGGCGTAGGTTTGACCTTCCACACACCACACAATTGCCTCATTCTGTATTATAACAAACAAAAATATCGAGCTCCATTTTGACCACCATGTTGACATTTTATTAGCAATGCCAGCATAGGTGAGTGAGCAACTTCAAAACACGAAAAATACAATTAGTGAAGCCTGGACTCGCATGTTTCTTGAAATCGCTAATTGATATGGTCTACGATCTACGGAGGTTCTAATTTATGAATAACACGGAGGTTATAAAAAGACTCACAATTTAATTATGACTTCCGTCTGGCCACAGTAATTTCAATTTATTTATAACTCATGTATTCTCCAAACGAGGAAATGATGCAAACTCACATCACACGTTTACAATAAATAGATATATCTGTGACGTGCAAAGTGCCAGAAAAAAATATTATGCTTCAAATTTGCTACTTATAGCCGTTGACCAAAAGACTAGAATATCGTTTCGTGAAAATCTGATAATTACTTTTTTCCCTTATTTTTCTAATACAAGCAATAAAGTGGGAGTTTACTACTATCTTCCTTCGAAACTCGTCCACCGATGTAGCCTTCGAAGATCCCAAACCCGAACAATAGATGAATTGCACGCAACTAGCAAATTGTCATTCAAGGAAAATATCGTGTCCAAATTTTGAAACAAAAAAAAAAAAGTAATCGAGAAAACCGGGGAAAAAAATCAACCAGGCAAAAGAATATAAATGAGCAAACACTCGGTTTCTAGCCACTGCTTCAATCAGGATCGTTAAGGATCCTGTCAGGCAGTGGTAAGGTATGAACCAGTAGTATACAACAATGCTACTTACTAATATGAATATATCCAGCTCTACCCTGAACGCATGCGCCACAAAAATATAAAATTAAAAAGGAATTGCGTTCTGCGAAATTCTTCACCAACTCGGTCGGTGACAATTTAAAAAGAACATTGCTGAAATATGCAACTTCAGTACAAAATCACGTCGATATTAGGGTGCCCCTGCAATTACCAGAAACAAGCATTATGGCAAAACAGAAATACTGAGCCGCCGAGAACAGTCGATATTCGACCATTTTCTTTAAACAGTTTTTCCCCATGTCCCCAACCACTCAAAACTGCGATAAAAAAAATGATGGAAAAAAGGACAAAACCTTACATGTGATTGTAACTGTTGATATGGATCTTCTTAAACCTTCAATGCAGCTTTATGGACCATGGTTTCCTTGTGTATTTGATGACAGCTCTTCTCCACAAGATCAAGAAGTTTATCCAGGTTTGCTGCCCATGAGTTAAGAATATCATTGCTATCCTTTGCGGATTGGAAACAGACTATTCCCATTGGCCTATCAATCTTTGCCACCAGCGCCTTAGACACTACCATATCCGAAAGATGCTTCTCAGCTTCCTGAATTTTGTATGAAGTATAAACTAGAATCATAACACTAAAAGAAATAGCATTTTAAGAAAATGAAACAAATTTCGTACAGATTCCATATTCATATGCAACAAAATAAACCACTAGAGGTGATAAAAGCAAACCCCAGAAGCACACCAAGATCATAATTTTTCCTTTGAAACACAAGCATCCAGTGGCAGGTTAGGTATAACACCAAAACCATTCGAAAAGCTCTCCACGGTAACACTAGACTTAAAAGCACAACCACGACTAAAATCACAAACCTGTACACTGAGACACAAAAGCTCTGCAAGTCTCTTCAATGTAATTCTTGCGTAGTATTTTGAAACAACAAGAATATTCTGAAAGGTAAAGGTTCCGTATTAATGCTCGCAAAAAGAAGTACAACAAATAAAGCCACACAAGACTAATCAGTTATTTTGTATTTACATGTTCAATTATTCGTTGCTTCAGATCCTCTGCTGCTTTTTCACCCAGAGATTCCCCAGAAGCCTTCTCATTCTCAAAATCATTCTTATATGTATCCCATAGAGTTGTCCATTGGATAACTTCCATGGTAATCAGCTGTTTCAAAAGTAACCTAGGCACAAAATATACATCAATACGCACTAAATGACAAGGAAAATCTTAAAAAAATAAAAGAACATGACTTGAAAGACATGATAAAACATGGGATAGCATACTTGAAGTTCGGAATCTCAGATAGATTCTTATCCTCCAAAGTGGAATTCAGAAGGCTTGACTGCATTGGATCATGTGGTGCTAGAACCAAGTACCAACATATTTTCCTTAGGATCTACATGTACAAAGTAATATTAAGAAAAACATAACAATACAAAACATATCTCGCAGCAACAGAAAAGGTAAAAAAGTAAAACGAGGAGAAAGCTTACAGGAGTCCACTTTGCAGGGTCTTCTTTGACAGATGGAATCTCATATATTGACTTGTAGCAACGGCAAATCTCAAGATAATCATTATTATGGGAATAATACCTTTAAATACAAACAAAACCAGCATAAGAAAACTAAGATTTTGAAATATCATAAAAAATCAGCTGCATAAAATAAGTAGTTAAAACATATGTAGCATGAAGATACATTAAACAAACACTCATCTACATCATTTCACATTACTAAAGTCTGAAAGTAAACATTGCACCAAATTTGAAAAGCACTGGCAATTAGTTGGTAGAATGTCCGCACTATGGCAATTACATACAGTTCACTACTGTCGAATTTTACAAGCCATTTAAAAGGTGGTCTTTTAATTGACACATTAAATATGCCCATGGTATCATAGCTCGTCCCAAACCCATCTAAAAGGTGGTCTTTTAAACCCTTGGCAGCCAACATAAAGCACGTTGATATACTGAATTTGGACCACTCACAACATGACACTCAAAATTGTTATGAACATTAATGGGAATTACAAAGTTAACATAAAAAAAAATCTTATTTATCAGAGAAATGAACATAATTGATAGGAGACAAAGTAGGACTATCATTATCATTCAAAATCAATTAATTCAGTGCAAAACACACTACCAAAGAGGAAAAATATGTTTTTTACAATACTAAATTAAATTAAATAACAGTTACAATTGAGGACAATTACATACCTAAAAATTTAAATAAAGTATACAGAGTAAAACATCTTATTTCTATATTTAGGACTGACTTGTTTCAGTTTTAGAACAAAAGTGCTCTTCTAAGTCGAACAATGCTTCATAGAAATTATAATAATTATGAAAACCTCTACAATTATTGATATAGTACTTTTCTAATGTGTGAATTGGCTGTGGAAAAGGAATAGTTTAATAATTGATTACATTAATAATCAATTATTTTTATAATTTATAATAATTTACAGAAACGTGTTTAGTGTTTGGATATGTTAGACCGTAAGTAATTTTAAGAGAATATACTTCATTAGGGTTGTCTAAAATATCACTTTTTCTACAATAAAATTACAGGAAAATGGTAATGAATTATCAAGTAGCTTATAGTAGTTGATTTTCTATTTGAAAATATTAATTGTTAATAATAAAATGGGAAAACAAAAACCTAGGCAATGATCTCATCCCGCAAATTTTACTTATGACATCAAACAAAGAATAAAATCTACACATGCACAAAAAGAAAAGAAGGCCGTGTTTACCAATCTGCATTTTATCTTTAAATACTATTGAAACAAATCACCAGAATAGTCAACAAAAATTAGTTCCATTGATATAGTTATTAAAAAGGACAATACAGGAATCGTTGGATGCCCTAATAATCCCAATTGTATTTAAAGAAACTGGAAGTAATGCAAGCAAGAGATCTTAAGAGAGTGTGAACATATATTACAGGTACACAGTCATTGGCAGTATGCCTTATTTTGGAGAAGACCTAGAATGCACCTATTGGACTGACTAGCAGGAATGTTTATAGAAGCCCAAAAGAAAGAGCAATTTTCACCTTTTACTTGATTAGACTTATCTCAAATAAAAAGGAAAGAGATATCAAATTTACAAGGGAAGGCATAATATTTGTAACTGCATCATGATAGAACAAGAAAAGTAGGGCAACATTAAGTACATATTCAATTACCTAATCATTAGCTCATAGTAGATCTGCTTCAACTCCAGCAAAGAGGGTATATCTGCAGGGGCCTCTTCAACAACATTATCACCTTCTTTAGGCTTTTTCTTTTCCTTAGATGTATCGGCATCAAATACTCTAGGACTAATTTTTCTAGAAAGTATTTGTGCACGAACATAATCCTCACGGTCTAGACACAAACGAACCTACATACAAGATTCTTAAGTCAGCTACTGAATTACAACACAAAAAATGAATGCCCTGCTATTGCTGTAATCACAGAAAGAAACCCAGAAAAATGTCTCATACTTGTTCCAGAATGAATGCAATCTTCTCAGTCTTGGCCATGGCACCAAAAGTTTCAACCTGTTAATATTATCCATTCCATTAGTAAACTGAAAACTAATTAGTTATGTTATAAAATTCCAGGTCACATAAAAGCAATAAAAATTAACACATCCCCACTGACCGCAATTTCTTGCATCAAATCAGCAGCTTCAGCTATATGCCCTTGATCTTCCTTGATCTTCGCAAGTTTCTTGATCAATCGTGCTCTCTCTATTTCCACGTATATCTAAAAACAATACAACATTTAAAAATACATGATGATATAACAACACTGATTAAAAAGAAACAAAAGGTTCAAAATTAGCACACTCACTTTCCCTGCAGACACACTGTTCAACGTTTTGATGAGTTCTATGCGAGTTTCAACATCTGGTGTCTCATCAATATATTGCATAGCTTGCTGTACCATAGCTGTTACAGCCTGCAAACAAGAACCATCTCATTAATGACAGACAAATCCATGCTTCATAAACCAGTTACGTCACAACATTACGATTTTGGGACCCTCCGTGACCGCATTGTCACTAATTATGATTGCATCTGTGAGCAATTTTCTATAATGTCAACGATCACGACGAATCTACGACGCCAACTTAAAACCTTGGTACCATTTATAGAAACAAACAGAAAACATATGTACTGTACACTCTTATCTACGAAGAAACCATACATGTGGTTTTTAACACAGCCTACTCCGCCGAGACTAAACAGCAGAGAACTAACATTCCCATTAAAAAACCGATAGTTCATATACATAGTTTGTACAGCAGAGAACTAACATTCCCATTAAAAAACCGATAGTTCATATACATAGTTTGTGGTCAAAATTAAATTTCCGCCACTCATTTCCTCGAATTTACTTAAAACACGTTTGTATGTAAACATCTTCCATTATAAATGCACAAACAACTACCAATATTTCAGAGCCAAGTAAAACCCTAAACCTCCTCACAGAACACCACCACTGTGCGAGTCACAAAACCTAAGAGGTTTTTCCACACAAGTTGAAAACAAAGGAAAATTAACAACCGAAGCTCAGCGCAGCGAGAACCTGTTTAAGCTGGCCACGGCGTTTCGACAAAACGACAATCTGGTCATTGAGGGTTTTCCAGGCTCGCGCATCGAAGCAGAGCTGCAGAATGTCTGTGACCGCCTTTCTCGTTCCTGCCACGTCACCGGCGAGTCTCATCTGCTTCTCCACGTTCAGCAATTGCTCTATCGCCGCGTCCAAATTCGCCTACAGAAATTTTCAGAGGAACCGTCAGCGCAAAGAATCGTTGAATTTCGGTTCAGAGATGAAAAATTGGTAATAACATTAGCAGAGCCATCGAAGCAAAAAAGCAAGTGCGAAGCAAAATTAACGGTAGAAGTGTGGGAACAAGAGTAGAAGACGCATGCGACAACATAGAAAAGAGAGAGATCTGAAATGGCTTCGATCCATGAATGAACTGAGTGAAAGGGGAAGAAGCGTGAAGAAGAAAGAGTACCATGGTAGGATTGTGGGCGACTGAGAGATCTCCGAAGGAGTTGTCAATTATTGAAAATTGAAAATAAAAGTAAAAGTGGAAGAAGGTAGAAGAGGGTGGAGAAATACATGGACGGTCCTTTTATACGCTGCTAAGGCCCACCCAGGCCCAGCAACGGCTCAATTCACCACTGGCCCGATCCGCTTCCGTTTTTTCTTTTTCAATTCTTGAATTTTCATTTTGAGTTAATTAATTTCGTTTGGATGAAAAAAAAAAAAATGCATACAGATAGATAAAAGATGAAAATTTGTATAAAGAAATCACAATTATAAATATTTAGATTCATAAAACAAAATTGTTCCGCTAACCTTTTATCAAATTTTAACTAGTATTGTGATGTTCAAAATATATTTATCTTTTTTAATATATTGATATTAATGTATTTTAAAGCTTTAACAAAAGTAGAACACAAAAAAAAAATCAATAAAACACTAGACTCACTATAGATTAAATTTACATTGAGGGGTGAAACAACAACCACATTAGGTTAAAAATAACAATCATTTGATAAATACTATGAGTTTATTATAGTTTTAAAATAGACCTCTTGTTTATACAACCATTGTTTGTGTCTCTTCATTTTCTATTTGCTGTTACATCATTCCTTGGTTTCTTTCTCTCATCATTCATTTCTGGCATCACCGTGTCATTCATTATATAGCATTTTTTTTTTTTTACCTTCTAAAAGAACTAAAACTTGGTTGGTACTTGAGAGTGATCACAACAAAGTAGCTTCTGTAAATATGAAATTGAAAAAAAATGTTTAATTTTTCCTTAACATCCTTAAAAAACAACATTTTCGTATTTTCCTAAAATTTACACACACAGTGTATATGGTTCTCACACAACAAAAGAAGGTACCACAGAGAAGATTAAAAGCAAGCTGGGATGAATTTGCTGAGTCTGAGTTGGAGACGTACATAATAACTTGGAGGATCATTTCCTTTCACTTCACTATTTATCTAACCGTTGGGTTCTGAAGCGGTCGCTGGGCGTGGAATCTGAAAAAGGATGAGGTTTAACGAGTGCCCTATGAATTGGATTGGTGTAACGGTTGGTGGTGTCGTGGGCGTAGTGGGTGCCATATTGACACTAAAAGATGGCAAAGTGGGGATTCCATTAACCTTCGCTACGCATAGTAGTGGCTCCGACAAGTCTCTTTTCGTTCCCGGTTTGCAAAACCTCCAAAACAATTGCTTTCTCAACGTTGTTTTGCAGGTAAACTCTCGTGTTGCTTCTTTTTCTTCGATCCCCAAAAATGAATTTTTATGCTCGTATTCTGCAAAAATTATATTTTTATCGTTATTTCTTTGTTTCAGGCTCTAGCCAGCTGTTTTTACTTTCAGGGCTTTCTTCACGTCGTGATGGGAGAGTGTGGGAATAAGGACCTGGACGAAAACATGCCCCTTTCACTTTCTTTGGCTAATTTATTAGAAGGTAGAATGAATTTGACTAAGTGGATAAACTTCTCTCTAAACATTCACAAGAAAAAAAAAAGAAAAGAAAAAGGAAAGTGAATGAAAAAGCTGAGCTGAAATTAACAGATGGATAAATTCAAGATTCCTTGTAATAGTTTCTCTAAAATTTGATTTTTGTGACTGTGTTATATATGTGCAGAGTTGAGTTCAGTTAGTGGGGAAAAGGTTACATTGAGTCCACGAAAGACTATGCTCGCCATGTCGAATTACATTCCAAACTTTAGTCTGACTAGTCAGCAGGTAGGATTGTGTGTTCTAATGATTGATTTATAGTGTGTATGCAACTGAATGGTGCCAGCTATTACTCAGGTCCACTTTTAATGTTCAAGGTGGAAGCTACTCTCAGTAGCTTCTGATTTCCATGTTTTTAACGCAAATGTTGAGCTTTGGATGTGGAACGAAGCACACTGATAGTGGCTAATTGATGTTTTAATTCTGTATCAATTGTGTTTGGTTTTTGTTGTTGTAGGATGCTGCTGAAGCTTTTCTCCACCTGTTATGCTCTTTGAGAGAAGAATTTGGAGATTGTTATGCTCCAAAGATGAGTTCTTTAGCAGACATTTTTTCTTCTAATTATAGAATTCTCACTCCAATACAAAGGGACTGTCAAAGTGAGCAGGAACGATGGCAACAGCACTTCCTTGGACCTTTTGATGGGATTCTTGCAAGCAGCTTGACCTGTCAAAGTTGTTCATCCCAGGTACATGGGACTTTTCTCAATGCAGTACAGAAAACTTTTCCCCATTAGTTGGACATAAACTGCATGGTCTTTGTTTGTAATTGTAATCTGAGACTGACTAAGGAAGATCTTAGGGTAACATCACAGCCACTAGGTAAAACTGACAGGAAAAGTGAAATTAGTAATTGATAAGTACCTAAGCACTTGGGGAATCCACCCTCAAAAGCTAGCTATTAAAAGGGGGGAAGAATCAAAGACTTCAATACTCTACCTAGCATCTCATATTACTTAATTAGGGACTTGGGCACCCCATAATATCCAAGTTCCTATCACTAATTTAAAATGGTTAGCAATGAAGAAAACATTGGAAATAAGGTTATTGGATGAGATGACTTGGGTTTTTAAGAAGCCACTAATGACTTACTTTGACATGCAAGTTATGGAAATGACTAGCGCCAACTAACTTAATTACTCCAAACTTGTAATAAATTACTACTGACTTGATAGTGTACTTATTGGCTGCATGTCTAGCTGTGTTTACTACTATTTAACTTTACACAATATCTATTTTGTTTTATAAAATAACTTTCCAGTTTCCTCTATCATTATTCTCAGCGTAGTTGTGATAATATCTCTTTTGTAATGTTCATTTATTCTTTTTTTAACTTTATATTTGTTCAGTACAGATCTCAATTAACTTGGAACATTTTGATTGTTTGCCTCTTTCACCTGTGCTGAGTGGTAGTTCCACCATAGTAAGTATCAAAACTAATCTAACTCATTTGTAGCTGCAATGTTATTTCTTTTATAATTGAAGTGTTGCATGCCTACTTAGCTCCCTGATTATTAAATGTGACACGTTACAGAGATTTGGTTGTACACTGGTGGATTGCCTGAAGCAGTTCATTGTTGCTGAACATGTTGAAAATTATCGGTGCAGCTACTGTTGGCATAATGCTGCAATCAAATATCTTTCTGTAATGGAAGGAAATGAGGTCCTCCCTGTGTGAATATTTTATTCATTTAGAGATTGATAAAGGCAGCTTAGGGATGCATAGTTGGTGGTTGCCGAATCCAGCGACTAATCTTTGTGTTGTCCAATATGATTTCTGTGCCATTGTTACTCAGGTAGAGCTTGAAAAACTAAGGAGATGCTCTGATCCAGAAATCTGTGATTGCCGAAAAATGTATAATCTTGATAAACTACCTTGGTCAAACAGGTTTTCACATACGCTGAAGCAGCTAAGTATTGCTAGGTGTCCAAGGGTATGCATACTATGTTTTCTGATCAAACATTTCTAATTTTCTCAAGAATCTTTTCTTTTGTAGTTCAATGTCTGAACTACTGAAACATGATTGCCTTGTTGCAGATTTTATGCATCCAGTTGAAAAGAGTTTCTATGAATGCCTTTGGAGAGCTAGTCAAACTACAGGTACTTGAATCTCTGACATATTGGATTACCTCAGTTTTTGTCTCCCCCTTCCAAAAGGAAAAGAAAAGTTCCCTGGACGTAAACTTGACTGTTATTCTATATTATATATTCAATGAACTACACAAAAGATGGTAATAACTGAGTAGCATATGAATTTTCGTTGTGTTTCACTGTAGAATTTTCTGTCACGATATGGTAATGCAGGGCCATATTTCTTTTCCATTGATTTTGGATGTGTTGTCATTCATGACAACTTGGCTGGGAGCAAAGACACAGGACATAGATGTACAAAGTTTGTCATTAAATTTGAAGTACAACAGAAGAAATATTTTGCCAAATCACTCTGATATGCAATCTAAGATAAGAACATTGAAATTTAGTGGCCTTTATGAAGCAAGGAGGATAAATTCAGATGCTCTTGACGATAGATTTGTCTCCTCTACAAATGGATTGGAACTTCATAGTGACACTGTATTTCCCTGCTCTGGCACTTCAGAAAGTACTCACTCAGATGCACATAAGCAATCCAATGACAAGGTTGGTTTAAGTTTTTTTTTTTTTTTCTTTTTTTTATGTTGATGCATTTAATTTACACTGAACCTTGAAATCCCATATCCTTGCATCTTGTTTCTGTCCATAACATGCCCCCTTTAAAGAAGCTTAATGTATCTATTCATCAAATTGGATGTTGGGCACATGAGCTGAAATTTTCTTTTTCTTTTTCCTTGTTAGCTCTTTACATTCCCTTTCTTTGCAAAAGCTGATATCTTTTGTTGCATTTAAATGAAATTAAGTATAGTAAAACCACTTCTTCTTAAACTTTCCCAAAAAAAAAAAACTAATTCTGAATCAAACCGGTCGACCCGAACTAAAGTTTGAAATAGGTCAATTTAGGTCTAAGATTCGAAATAGGTCAATTTAGGTCTAAGATCGAGATGGTCAGCTCGGACTAGGTCTGAAAGTTGAAACAGGCCGGTCGAAACCAAAGGTCTAATAATATATTTTAAAAATTAATATTTCTTTCAGGTTTAAAAAAAGGTCCATTGTGAGCATTTTGGTCATGTGGGCTTTTTCAATTGTGATCCTTTTTATCCTATGAACTTTTTTGGTTCCGATGGGTCAGGGTCAAATCTTATGGGGTGGACCAAATTGATAACTCTAATTCTGATCGTAATCAATTATAAAAATAATATAATTTTGGCAATTGTCCCAGACACACCCCAAGTGGTTGATATGCTTTTCATCTTCTCACTCTGATGTGCTTTATGCAGGTACATGCTTCTTGTGATTTAGTTTCTCAAGAAACATGTTTGTATCAACTTGTTTCTGTTGTCGAACACTTTGGTAAAGCTGGAAGTGGGCATTACACTGTTTACAGAAGTGTAAGAGTGAAGTCGTCAGAAGATGTCTCTAATGATGAGCTTAATCAAACTCCAATGCATTGGTTTTGTATTTCAGATTCTCAAGTGCATGCTGTTTCAGTGGAAGATGTTCTTTCCAGTGAGGCCAGCTTGCTCTTCTACGAGAGAATTCCAAGGAACTGAACTTTCTTTTGCTTTGTGAAGTTCTGGGTTCACAACATGCATTGGTTGCTATTTCTGAATCATAGGAGTTCATGGTGTGCCATCTTAACTCACCACGAGTGAGTTAAGAACTGTGCTGAGGATGTTCCAAATTGCATTCACAATCTCTTGAGCTGGGTAATGAAAGAATAAATAACTATACTTGGAACAGTTTTCAGTTGATTTTGTATCCTCACCTAATTTTGTTCCCTTATTGTGGGTTAAGTTAAGCCCATAAAAAAGATTTAGTTGCAGACTGATTATCTCAACAGCTATAGTTGGAGACTGCAGCAGAAAATACTAACTTTTATAAACTTCAATCCATTAAAGTTGATGTTTCAAAAGAATATATATTTTAGAGTTGGCTTAATTAGTTTAAAGAAAAAATAAAATATGAAAAATATTTCATCTTATCGTCTAATTAAAAACTATTATGGATTAAAAAATATTTTTAATCATTTTCACTTTACCACGCAACGCATCGAGGCCATATTAGAATCATTTAAAAGCGGTTTCATTAAGAAAAAACATATGTTTCTATGCAGATACACCATAGTTTTCTTCCTGAATGAAAAAAGTAGTAAAAAAATTAGTATCATTATAATAAGTTTTTTAATGAAGGATAAGTGAGAAGATACAACAATAGGACATAAATTTAATTTACATAGGTTCAATTTATATATAAGATTTAGTTAAGCATTTTTACACTAAGAAGGACTGATTTAGGAGTGGTGCGATATAAACTGACTACTTTTCTATTTTAATTTAATTTTTATTTTAAAATGAGCTACGATAAATATTTTATAGTTTATTAATAATTTACACATCTATTTAACTTAAAGAAATAAATCACTTCAGGGTAAAAGTGTAATTGAGTTAAAATTTTAATTTTCTTATATCATAAATCAACTTAAACCTGATTTAATCGTTATAAATTCAAAGTTTTTTTTATTTTTAATTTGAATTAAAATAAATGACAACTCTCTTTTACCTTTTTTTATTTAATTTTGGTTTGTAGTCTCATTCAATACCATTGCAATAACACACTCAAGGATGCAAAATTATTAGAATTCATGTATTGTTATCCAACTCAATCCAATACATATTTATTCAATTTTTTAGGGTTTAAACATAACTCATTTCAACTATACTTACTATTATTTGGGTGAGGTATTGATGAGATTTAGTATTAAATTAATCCATAAGTCAACCCTACCTACTAATTAATGTGATATAAATTTAATTTAATTTAATTTAATTTTAATTTTAATTTTAATGTAACTAGTTTTTTATTTTGTCATCTATTTTTCTAAATTAGCATTTTTATAATTTAGTTTTGATATTAATTATAAAACATTATCCTACATCACCTTGTCAATTCCTTCACATATACATCCACCAACCATATACATTGTGTTTGGACTTCACATATCAAAATCTTTCCTCAAATATTGTCTTTATTTACATTTTTCTCTGCTACACATCAACCTCTATTTATTAAGAGCCCTTGTGGAAACTACAAGTAACATTGCACTAAAGATTATATGAAGCCAACAAACAATAAAAATAAAGTATAATCAGTCCCTGGTCCACACATTAAATTACTAGTTCATACTTAATTTTTAAAAAGATATTACTATATATAATATAATTAAATCCTTTAATGAAATTGCTTAAAAAAATGATTTCACCGATATTTTGATTTTGGGTTAAATATGTTTTTTTTTCTTAATATTTAGTAAAGATTGGAATTAGTTAATCGTCAAAATTTTGGTCCACTTTAGTTTTCCAACTTTAGGAATTCATATATTTTCTCATGTTAACTAAATTTTGTTAAGTTTATTTGATATTTCAAACATCATTTTATGATAGTGTTTGAGTTGTTTACACCATTTGACACATTTTCACTTAACTGAGAAACGTGTTTGAAACATTAAATCAACTTAACAAAATTTGTTTAAAATAACTAAAGATGAAAGATTAAATTGGTCCAAAATTTTAAATAAGAACTAATTATAATTTTTACTGAAAGTAAAGAGATTATAAACATATTTAACTCTTCGATTATTTATATTGTTGGTGTCTCTTAAAAGTATTGACTAGGCTTCGTAATGATATATAATATAACTTAAATTGTGGTGATTTGTTCACGCTTTGTTTCATTTTTATTCATTCTTTACGAGTATAATTAGTTGTGAAACAATATCATAATATACACTAAACATAACTTATTTGTAATGCTTCTTTTGATACCATTTAAAGTTTTATAGAAATATTTTCAACATGAAAATATGTTATAATACAAATTGTTATCATTTTTAAACAAGAGAATTTTAATTACGACGTTACGGAAATTTGAAATTTGCTAACTGAACAGTTATTAGGGTAGGTAGACGCTTTTATTTCTATATAAATTGTGCATAACAAACAAAAAAGTTTTATGTCAATAAAGTATGAATAAAAGTTGACTAGTGGTTTATTTGTAAATAATGATATGACATTCAAGAAGTCAGTAATAGAATAAGAAAAGAAAATAATAAGTAAAATATAAAGTATAAGAACTAGTGTAAGTTGTAAGTTTGAGTGGGATTTTTTTTCTTTCTTTCTCTTTGGTGAACATGTTATTATATATAGACTTTTAGAGCTTTATTTTCAAATTTAACGACATAATAAGTTTTCTTTTGTGGATTTGTAATAAATAATAATATTTTTACAATGCCAAGATAATCCGTTCTATTGATGTGTCTATTTAACAAATTGAAGTTGTATTTTTTCTTTGAAGAATTTAGATGTTTCCACTTTTCTTTCTTCAATAAAATGGAAATCTTCTAGGTCGGATGGATCGATGTGTCTGAGAAGATACCCTCACGTTTAAGTCAACATTTTGTAAAAGGTAACAAATATAGTAATTAATGAATAAAAATTATACATTGTGAATAAGGTATTGAGTGGGCCAAGATCGAGTAGGTAAGACTTAGTATAGGTGAGTTTAAGGTAGTATAATATCTTATATATCTAAGTGTTCTAACATAATTTACACATATATGTCGAGATGATGTCATTTCATGCTGACAATACCATTTAGGTTTTGTCCTATACACTAGCGTCCAAGCATGAGCCTTTCTAACCCAAAAAGTATATTTTTTGCAAAATATAAAAAGTCTCTCTTTAAATATTGAGTGATGTACTAGCATAAATAATGTGTGAAAATTAAAGGTTTAAATAATGCTTAGGTCTTATTTTTTGTTAGATTTTTTCAATTTGGTCCAACTTTTTATTTTATTTTTAATTTGGTCTTAAAATTCGTCAATTTTATTCAATTTGGTCATTTTCATTAACATCGGCACAATAGTTAACGGATTGTGAATAGTAACTGTCATATGTCATTTTGTGATTTTTTTTTTATGTATATTGAATATGGTTTGATAAACATTGAACACCGTTAATCATTTATAAAACATCTAATTATATTTTATGTATATTGGATATGGATTGATATACAAACCTCTCAACCTCAACTTTAAAAAAAAAATGTGTTAGGGATGTGGATGATTTGTTTAATTTGGTATTCTTATAAGGATGAAAAGTGTCAATAAACTTTAAAATAACTAAGATATAATTCAATGTGATACTCAAGCTCATACTAATGAGTGTGATACTCGTTAGTTTAATGATTCTGATGTGTTTGGTAATAACAATATATTTGAGCTTATGTAGGTGTAACACTTCTTTGGTGGCAACTAGGTTCTTCTCGGAGGTTTTTCAAATGAAAAAATTTATACAGAAAATTTAAACAACCAGAAGAAAATAAATTCAAATATGTTATGATCTGCTTTGTCAAATATTTTTTTTTTCTGTTCTGGACCAGTTCTCGAATTTATTGACTTCATTAAACCTTAATACAATTTATTTTCCATAATAGACCTTTTTACTATTCACGTGGGTAATTCAATTTTCCCCATTAAATTCAAATAGATCATGATTTTTATGTTTGTAGTGTATAGTTGGCCGTTGGAATTTGGTTTGAGTCGAATTCTAGCCAACATTTTCTTTTATAATTTTAAGATATTGAATAATTAAAAAAAATGTTTATTACAAATTGCATACTTATTTATTAAAAGTGATTTATTATAAAATTAAAATTTTGATAGTGTGATGTGAATTTAAAATTAAAAAATATATAATTAATTCAATATTTGTAAATCAGTTAGAGTAAATAATTTGAAGAATAAAAATGATAAGATCATTTGAATATAAAGTAATTACGATAATAATAAAAAATTATGATAATAACATATTGTAATTGTAAACTTAAATTCTAGGAATGTATATTTATTTGGTTAAAATAATTTATCAAATAAAAAATTGATATAATAATAGAAAAAAATAAATAATAATATGATTGCATGTGAAATTATTTAAAAAGAAATTTTTAATGTAAATTTAAATGTTAAAAATATGAATATAAAACATTTTAAAAAGAAACAAAGAATGACCGCATATGATGAAATGAATTTGACAATTAATAAATTTTATTCAAAAAAACAATTATTTTAAAAGATTATTCTATTTCTTAAAATTAGAAATAAAAGTTGCCTAGAGTCCGGCTCCCAAAAAGCCGAATTAGATACAAACATAAAAATCATAACCAGATTTTGTTTTTCGGTGAATTAAATTCCTCACGTGTATAGTAAAAAAAGTCTATCATAGGAAATAAATTATCTTTAGATTGAATAATGTGGATAAATTTGAGAATTGGTTCAGAACAGGAAAAAAATTCTTCAAAAATACTCGTGAGTATACGGGATTTCTTATTGAAAAATGATAATTTAACAATTTTTTTTTAAAATTTTGACAAACTGCTTATTTAGATAAAAAAAATACCATTTTATTATTTTATTTTAGTTAAAAAATAAAATAAAAAACTATTTTAATTTTATTTATAAAAAATTTGTCAAATTTATTAAAAAAAATTGTCAAAAAATAATTTTTCTTCTATATCATGTAATTGAAAACTCATGAATCTCTCTAATTTATCCCAATAAAAGATTTTGAAGAAAATGTACATTATTTGATAGGTAGCTCGGGAAGTAGCAATGATTCAATAGGTTTGTTTGGTTCGATTGTATTATTCTGCTAGGGTTAGATTGCATGCATAGGAGATTTGATTAGGTAATCATGGAGATGGCAGTCTTTAACGAAGGGAGGGAAAAAAGCAGACATTGGTGAAACCTCCATCGTTTTCAGACAAGACAATGGACAATGTTTTTCGTTTTTTGGAGAGGATTACGATAATAGACAATGTTTCTATGGATCACATGGGAAGAATCCATTGGTTATCAATTAGGTTGGCCTCTTTTGTCCCCTCTCCATTGCTCATCAACCAACCTCATCTCGGGCTATTAAACCTATGAAAAAGACACTCTTCAATTCATGGAGAGAATCAAATTCTAACCAAAACCAACCCTAGCTAAAGCCACACAAGATAACTACATTTTTCTATGGAGTGATGGATGGACCTAGTATATACGAGAGTGTGTAAGTGCGAGCACATTGTCGGCAGAAGGAACAAATAGAGATCGATGCACATCAGAGAGGATCGACCGATCCAACACAAGGTCCAACTACGAACTTTTTTTTAACTGCAACAACTTAAACATTATGTTATTGATACTGAAATTACTGCAACTGTTGACACTAGACTTGTCCTCTAATATATCCTCATTAATGAATTTAAATTGTACTCATTATAATTATTAGACTCATGCACTTTCTGATTTTGTTAAAATTATTATTAAGTATTTGAAAAAAAAAATATTTTACCCCTTTAATCTTATATATTTGTCCTCCTGTAATATATATTGCTTCCACCGAATTAGAGTATTAGGTCTCCACTATCTTTATGTCTATATACACATCAATAGTGTATGGTGGGGCCAAACCTATTATTAAAAGAGGAAATGTCTAGGTCATTGGAAAATTTGGTCGACAAAAATGATATTCATTTTAGATCAATTATATAATTATCATGAATAAATAAAAGTTTGGATGGAATAAAAGTATCAATTTTTTAATTAAATTAGCATTTTAAAAACTTTGACCTAACTAATTCTAAAAATAGCTTTAGTTTAGGTTGATGTAATGATAGCTTCTAAACCTTTAAACAGCCTAACTTATATTTTACACACACATATATATATATATATATATATATATATATATATATATATATATATATATATAAAAATAATATATATATATTATACACACACATATATATATATATATATATATATATATATATATATATATATATTTATATATAAAAGCATGACATAATTATATCGCGATTACATTGTATTAGCCTGTGATATTTAAATATAATGACATAATCTTAAGGATTTTCTTTTTATGGATAAAAATGTTAATTTGGTGAAATCAACAAGTACAAAGTTATATTTGTAAAAATTTAAGAAATATGTTTATATAAATAACTCTATTCAATTTTAGAAAGCTTGTGTTTTTGGATTCTTTATTAAAACAATGCTTTTATCAATAATATTTTGTTTTTAAGAAACTCTCGTTAAAAATAATTTTGGAAATTTCATCTCTTGAAAGATGCTATATAACCTTCTATTAATCTTTTCAAAGTGCAGCAACCTGACATTCTGACATCCTAGTCCTATATAAAGAAGATTTTCATCTCTTATGCTTGATCTAGTTGGTGAAAAGAACGATATAAAAGAAATAAGAAAAAATGTTTTTTAAATTAATAGTAATAAAAAAGAAAACAAACTGGTTTGTTTGGAGAAGTGAAAGAATGGATTAAATAGAATATAAAAAATGTGTAAGAATAATTTTGCATTTATGTATGATAGAAGAGCGAAAGAAATGAAGATAAAAATGAAAAAAAAAGAAGAAGAAGGTGATTTTGTACATAAAAAAAGAAGGAAAATTCTCATGAAATAAACCATTTTAACATATATAAACAAAATAAACTAAAGTACATATGACATGCTTAAATTTTATTTTTTTAGATATATAAAATCAAATATAATATATTGCCAAGAGAGAAAAACGCAAGAAAATAGATGAATCAAAGTCTGTTAAAAATTCTTTCTCAAACGTATAAAAAACAAACGATATATAAACTTTGAAAATTTTGAGCAACAACACAATACGCAAGTTCTTGAAAAATAGTGTATCTTGATTCAGTAAATTAATGAAAAAAAACATACACAAAGCCTTTCTCTTGATTCGTCTTAAAAACCTGAAATCACATTTAGTCGTTAACAAAAAATAAAATTCATGAAACAAACTAAAAAAAATTAAAATATATAAATGAAAATATTCAATTTTTAAAATTTAAAGAAATGATATAATTATTTAAAAGAAAAAGAAAACATGAGAGAATAGTTACAGTTCTTTCAAAATCTTTTCAAAAATCGCTCTCAAACACGTCAAAACTAAAGAAAGCAAAAAATATATACATATATATATATATATATATATATATATATATATATATATATATATATATATATATATAAGCTTTAAAAATTTTGGGGAACAAAATAATAAATCCAACAGCTTGAAAACAGTGTATGGTCTGATGAATGTTTTTTCAAATTTAATGAAACTTTTTTGAAGCTAAAACTGGGAATAATTTTCTCATAAAAGGTCAACTTGCGTTCCTAGATAGCATAATAAATTAAAGAGATAAAAGAAAAAATTTATAATAACTATTTTAAAAATGACGTCAATAACAATTTGTGATAAATGAAAATGTAAAATTGTTTTATATTATTATTTTAAATATATAACATTTAACTCTATTATTATTAAGATCACAGAAATTAAAATTGAGATACATAGGGTCCAACAATCCCATTCATATTTACTCTTACCTTGTACCATTAGTTTGCACTGCATCTGATTCCTTAATAGTTTTTTATTACAATAGCAGAAAATGTGTATTACTATTACATATTAACATGTGTCAATTCCATTTATGGAGTAAAAAAATGTTCATATTCAGATACAACTATTCAACTTTTTGACATTTAATCAGTTTTTTTTTTCTCTCATAGAGTAGCACAATTTGATGCTTATTATGGCTGAAGATTCAAGAGTAAATATCTAAATAAATTTATTTCATTCACCAATGCATTTTCACACCTTCTTCTTCTTCTTCTTCTTCTAACATGTTACTAATTAACTTCAAATATTTCCAGATGCTGAAAGTTCTCCATGAACATGTCATGATCAAACTTTTAAGTCTCATTCTGATTTAACTTGTTCTCCAAACATGACAAACACTTAATAAATTGTCTGCATTAATTATTCTGGCAAAAACATATACTCCACAAGGTTTGCATACGGATAAGGTGTGGCTTGGAACTTTGAAAACTCTTTCCCTTATATTTTTTATCTTCAAATCATTTACTCGTGAAGTTAAGTTCAATCACCGAACAACACCGTAACATCAATGAAACATAAATTTATCACGTATAAAGAATTGACATCATATCGAACTCAAAATCTTAAAACAATAAGTTGATGAGTCTTGTTTCTTGTATGTTGTTCAACTTTATCATTTATATTCAATGTAAGATTTAGACTCGTATTTATGTCGTCGATGCTTCTAAATATATACATGATTTGGCAACATATAGATTGGTTTTAATTTTGTCAACACACAAGTTCATCGTTTAAGTGTGGAATTCCTAGCTTCAAAGTACAAACAATATCTATACATTGAAGAGTCTGCAGATTAATGAACTAAGAACTGTGAAATATTGATGCCCTTTCTAACAAAAAATATGAAGAAAAAAAAAATGGAAAAAACTTCAATTATGAATTGGTGGGTTCCTTTTTGCAGGTGTGTAATCCATTGTATCCAACTCATCATTATTGCTTTCTTGTGCACTTTCATGTTGTGGCTTAAACAAACCAGATTGACCCTTCTTAACTGCATCATCATCTTTAATCTCTTTCAAACTTCTGGCTGCAAGAAAGAAATTAACCAAAACTAGTTCATAAGAACATCATATGCAGAATACTAAACTAATCCTAGTATGTAATGTAACATTTCGGACAAAGTACTAAAGAGTTGCAAACATAAAACTAAACTATTACCTCTTGCTGTCATGGTGATGAAGCCAAGCAACAGAAAAAGAAGAAGAAGTAAGTGCTTGTAATTTGGTGATGTAGCAGCCATTAACTTTAATTACTGAACTCTGGGAGAGTGTGTTTGGTATGAAAGTGTTTGTAATAATAGTTTTCTGCACTTGCATAAGACATGGCCTAGTTGCCCTGGTTTTATAGGAGTGGGAATAAGTAGTTACCCTTAGGAGGGTACAACACTTGACGACAAGGAAAATATTGTTGCCATTGTGGTTCTAATCTATGTCTCCTTCTTTGTCTTCCGTGAAAGGGACAACACTTTGCTTGGAAAACAGGATCTAAGTTAGGAGCAAAATTGGTTCCATTTCTTCAATGCTACTTGTTTGGCATTTTGTGTTCCTCTACTATTGGCACTGTGAAATTAACCAAAGATGCATCAAAAAATAACCCTTCATGGAAAACATAAGGTCCATAAAAGACAAAGAAACGTTTTGGGGAAGGGGAGGGACCCCATTCTCCTTTGTGGAATACACTATTTGACCATAATTTAAGGGTATTGTATGGGTATGGCCCCTTTCCAATCTCTCAAAGATATAGGTGAATTTCAATATTCCTTACACATATAATCTCAGAGACATGAATGCTAACACATGCAATCCATGAAACATCAATTTCTTCATTTATATCTTGTCCAATGACACCTTATATATTTTTTCTACATCAATTCTCTACATTCTGCATCATTCTACTCTAAATATAAGAGATATATAATCATTACATCACCCCATCAAATTTTTTAACATATTTGACTCATGAGATAACCATTTTGTTCACCAAAAATGAGTCTTAAATTTTTGTTATAATACAAATAACATTTTTGAATAAGGCTTAAAAGTATATGACAAAATCAAGAGCTAAATTGGCTTATAATGTCCACCTTTTAAGAATGAAATTTGAGTAAGTTCAAAATAAGCATAGAATGTACCACAATCTTAAAGGGTATTTTCGTTTTTCAATTGTGGTCTTCTTTGTAATGTGAATATTAGTTTCACCTATAACAATGCTTTAATATTTATAATCTCCAATATCAAGAATCCATTAGACATTTCATTTTTAGATCAACAATTAGTATATAATATATAAGATTTTATTCGTTTTAATTTTAAAAACACTTATTTATACTATTAAAGTTTGATACTTTTACACGATATAAATTTATATTATTTTTTATCTTTATACTTCTTTCAATATTTTCAATTTAGAAAAAAAAAATCGCCAATATCAAAATATTCACTAAACCTTTAAATCTTCTCAAGAGTATCGATACTTTTGTTTTTTCAAATTGTTATCATCTAAATTTTTCTATTTTTTAAATTAAAATCAAATATAAATGAATTTCTTATCGTAAAAGTTATTCAAATTATTGAGTTTCAATTAAAAGAAATAGTTCATACAATAATAAAAGTCAAACATTCAATTCAAGTCTACATTTTCTGTTTGAACTCTCACTCACTAATAGGTAAATCCAAGTGTAAATCAACAAAAGTTAATTTAACCAGATTCAACATTAACTCTTCTACCATCTTATCATTTCTCTTAATTAATCATGCCAACTCTTATAATGAAGTTAAACATAAAAGGAAAAAGATACATTAATGATTAAAAATAGAAAATAGATGTGACTCATATTGATGCTGCTCCAATCATTTTTAGATAAGCTATTGAACACTGTTGTCTGATGAAAAATCACCACATCAATCTAATTGTGGGGCTGCATTGTCCCTTTATTTTCCATACATAAACTAAATATTTACCTAATTTTTGGCTTAGGAAAGATAATACTGATGGAGAAAAACCATTAGTAACAACTACATTAATTAAGTAAAAATATGAGTACGTAATGTTTTTGTAACAATCACTTCAAACATAAATAAATTAAAAATATACATTGTACAGTAATATTTTCATATTTCAAATTTAACCCTTCTAGAGTTTTTTCTAAGTATACTTTTATTGCTCATATTTAGTTATTTTCAGTCACTGAGTAGGAATGATAAAAAAGAAATGTGAATTATTTTCAGATATACCCTGCATTTATAGTTTTGTGAGTAGATTTTAACAAAATTAAAAACAGTGTATTGTTAACAGTGTTGTGTCTGTCAAAATCTGACTACTGATCAAATATGACAGCTAGTAGTAGTCTCTGAGTGGTGAGAAAAATGTATCCAACAAGTTTTTTGTTCTCTTTTTGCATGAAACGGAGTTAAACAGAAAACGAAGTATGTAAATATTACTATTCTTTTTTACATGAAGATGGTAATTTTACACATGTGCAATGAATACAGGGTAATATACTGGTATAATTATTTTTAGGTTAAATTATGTTTTGGTTTTTTTATGTGTTTTAATTTAGTTTTTATTGTAGGAAATTTGATGTAATAATATTATTTTTGTTAGTACAGTATTAATAACGTCAAAGAGATTATACACGTTATTTTGTGATTATTTAATTCTTTTATTTTAAAAAAAGTTAAAAATTTGTCAAATTCTAAGCTAACGTGAATATAATAATGTCACATGTTATTATTATGTCACGTGTTATTATTATGTAAGGTGTTGTTTTCTCCCTCTCAATTTAGTTGTTATACTTTTGTTTTGTCTCAATTTAATCCCAATTCTAAAAAAAAGTTAGCAACTTTTCTTTTCAAATTGAAAAAAAAAATTAAATAAATGTTATATAAATACTTTTACTAAAATTGATATTTTTTTCATATCGATAATTTTAAAAAATATTTGTAACATGATTAATTTTATTCAAATTTATATTTTATATTGAATTTTATTTAAAATTATTTTCAAATTTCAAATTTATTTGTTTGAAATTGTTATAAAATTATTTAAAGTTATTTTAAAATTTTACATCTATATTATATAATTTTTATTTTTAAACCAACTCAAACATTTGTATAAAAATTATTGAGTTTTACATAATTTAAAAATATACAATTATTTAAAATATAAATTGTAAAAAAACAATATTATTAAAGTATGATGTAATAAAATATCAACACCAATAAAAATAAGTATAAAATATAAACTCTAAAAAAATTTAAAAAGTTGATAGATTTATTTTATGAAATGTAATTGATAAACAAGTTTAACATATTTGTTAGTTGAAATTAATTTTTATTCTAATAACATTGCTTTTTATTAACAACTTTAATTTTAAATAATGTTTAATGTAAAATATGAATTTAAATAATATTAGTTTTTTTAAAAATATAATTTTAATAAAAATATTTGTATATCATTTGTATAAAAAATAAATTTGGTTTCAATTAAGATAGAGACAAAATTGCTCAAATTTTAAAAATTTTGTAAATTTTGTAACTAAATTTAGACAAAATAAAAATATAGAAACCAACTTAAAACTGAAGCAGTGACACGTGATAAGTTTTATTTTTTTTTCTTAATTTAAGAAAAAATCATACACTACTAAAAAAAGGAGCTTATTGCATTACATTTTTTAAAAAATGATCCAAGTTAAAGATGAATAGAAAAAAAAAAATTGATATTTCTCAACAAAAAGAGAAATTAACGACGATATTTAAATTAAGAAACTTTTGTTTTCTTCCTTTATATTGAAATTTATAGTAATAATACATTTTATACTAATTAACATAATAATTAACATTTTTTATTTACAAATGTCTGGATAATTAGTTTTTGGTACTTGAAGATTTCAATCCATAACTTCTCTTACCATATTCTTTTAAAATTCTTCCAACTAACTTTATATTTCACAAATATAACTGGAAAGTGGAATTTATAATGTCTCTCATATTTTCTTTCCAACTTTTTTTCACTAAAGCAATAGCTTTGAATATTTTCTTATATAAAAAAGCACATAAATATTAAAGATTATAATGAGATAATATATATATATTTCAGGTAATAGTCCAAGTTGTTGATTATGATAGCATGTATGTGTATGTATGTGTGAGGAGTTTGGGTAGGGGTCAGAGAGAGTGGGTCATGCATTGTTCCATGAAATACAAACGCGTGGATGCATACAAGAGGGAGATTGGATGTATTGAGATGGTGAATGATGAATGATGGATGAGAATGCATGCATATCTGCTTTTATGCTTTTACTTGTCTATGTTGCATACCCATTCAGGGCACAAACTCACATGTTTTGTTCCTCCTCCACTCCTCATCATCCACGCCACCTCAACGTCATATACATCAACTTAACATCTCAACCATACCACTGCTTCCACATCATCCATCGGATTCACATCATTTAGAAATTTGATTCACACACAAATATATATATATTTGAAAATGTTGATGTATTAGAATAAGTTTTTTAGTTGACACTTAATAAATTTTTGTTTTCATAATCGGTCCAAATATTTTGATTAAGTATGTCGTGATGATAGTTAGAGTTAATTATCACATTTAAAATATTGTCTTTTAAAGTACTTTATTTAATTTTGACTTTAAAAAGTGATATTATAGAGAATTAAAAAAGAAATGTACATCTAAATTATCATTTGTTTTAATTTTTAAGCAATGTTGAACTATTAGCTAAAGACAATATTTCACTAACCCTCAACAAATAATTTAATTCATTATACTCAATAATTTCATATTACTTTAGATAAGTGGTCAATGGTAATTTAAATAATCTCTAAAATGTTTTTTTAAGAACCAAAATGAGATAAATATTTTAGACTTTAAAGCCAATGATACATTGTATGCGATGATTGACTCTGGCATATTGATTTTAGTAAAAAAATGTTTCTAGATTTTTAGTTTTAATTAGTATTTAGTTATTATTTTTATGCAATTAATTTGTTTTGGTGATTGTATTTTGTTTTTAACTTATATATTAAATAGAATAATGCAGTATCTTATGTTAAATTGTTGTTAAGTACTTTTTCTTTTCAATGTGTATACTATGACACATGTTAATACATATAAAACAATACTTTAGTAAATAATAATTTTAAATATCATATTAATATACATCTCAATGAAAAATGTTAAATAATAATTTTAAATGATATTTAAATATAATTTAAACAATCTTAAAAAGTTAACATGACGTATTCATCTCAACATCGATGATCCAAAGAGTTAAGGGAGTAAAAGTTTTGTAAATTGAAAATTTTGATTTTGAGAAAAAATAAACAAGGAAGAAAGGGAGTTATAACACACCCTTTTTTTTTAATTGTGTTCAAAATATTTTTTTTTTTTTTTTTTTGATCATGGATTCATGAGTTAATTAAACTCACAAAGATACAACCAGAATATATAATTTTTCGGAAGTAGAATCTGAACAAATTTTGGATTATGTAGTTTAAAATGTATTTTAAAAATATTCATTAAAGATAGAATGGTCATTTCATCTTCTATATGGAGGTGGACAAAGAAAGTATGGGGTGCTAGAAGAAAGTCCTTTGTTTAATGATACTAGTAATACACTCCAAGTCCTAACTCTTTACGGGCCAAGCTCAATCATCACATAGAAATAACAAAAATATAAAAATATAAAACACAAATATATTTGTGAGTGCGGTAACAAAAATATAAAAATATAAAACACAAATATATTTGTGAGTGCGGTAGAGTTGCTCAATTTTGTCTCATGATATATTATCTAGGTCTAATTGAAGTCAACACATAATTGATTTTGTAACTCCAGTTTTGTTTCTAACAAGTTATTTAAATAAACATACATTAATTTCAATTCAAAATTTATAAGTTAATTATTTTTAAAATTTAATTGCTAAATATTATTCCAAATAATTATGTGTAATTCTAAATGCCGATAAAAGATTATGTAATTCTAAATAATAACTAATTTTCTATAACTTTAAAATCCATAGTTATAAGTATTTTTATGTAATTATTAATTTTCACATTTTAATGTATTCCAGAAATGTATTTTATTAAAAGTTTGAATAGCATTGTTAAACATAACTATATATGTATATTTTTATGATTCACTTCAAAAAAAATATTTGTATTTTTTTGCTTTTAACAACTGAATACCCATTTTCTTTATATTTTTAATAATTTTGTTTTATTTAAAATTGTTATATTTACCAAAACTTAATTAAAATAATTAAGATTAAAATTTTAAATATAAAAAGTTAAAGAGTTCTTATAGAAAAATAGAATGACTTAATTATTGAAAAATTTATCTCTCATTCTCCTAAAACAACGAGTTAATTTTTTTTATTGTTATTTTCATTTTTTTATTACATTACTACATCAAACAACATTTCGAAAAATGCTATGCTAATATAGAAAATTTGTTTTGTTTAGCAAATAAGGTTAGTGTTATTTCGTAGTAAGGATATGATATTCAGGTAAACCAAACAGACCGTGGAGACTCTGATCCCGCGCTTATTCGAAGGCGGAAACAACCAAACACGGTGGCAGAGCCGAACCCAATAATGGACCCTATAATCCTTTCGGATGAAGAAGAAGACCCCTCAACGCCGTTCCCCTTCCGTTCAAAGAAACGCCGAACCGAACCGGACCCAAACCGCACCGTTTTAGTCATCGAAGATGACCCAACCCCTCAAAAATCCTTCACACCTTCTATCGTTCCCGAGACTCCAATGTCGGCGCTATTCGGTTCCGAGGTCGCAATCGTCAAATGCACCATGCCTTCCGATCCCACCGCTAGGGTTTCGCCTAACAAATTCTCCGGTCAATTCACTTTCTCTCTACCACTTTAGCTCTATAGCTCTTTCTTTTCTGTGCCCCATTCTTACTTTTCAAGATGCATTTTCCGTTATTTGTTTTCGTCTGGAACTCTAGCAATACTCATTTCCAGTGGTTGTTAAAATATAGCACTGCAGTTACTTCTTTTACGGCTAATTAATTTACTATTTAATCATAATTTAGACTTGCATTGGTGGGGTACTTGTTTTGTCCGTGCTAATTTTTCTTTGGGATTTCTAGTGGAGTTGTACTTTATGTTCTTTTTGATTGTTGTATGTTTTCTGCACAGTTTTGTTTATTCATTGTTTTTATTGGTCTGTGAGAAGGAACATTTTAAGCTGAACAGCTTGCATGATGTTTGTTTGTTGTTCAGGGATTAGTCAAATGATATGTTTGGAGTCGGATAATGAGTCCGAACACTGTGGAATGGACAAACGGGATGAGACTGAACCGAGAGATTCTGGAGGTATTTCGAATTCAATGGGGTCTGGAAATTCTCCTGGTGTGTTCTTCGAATCAGATAACACGTTGGGAAATTATGGAATGGACAAACGGGATGAGAATGAGGCTAGAGATTCAAGATGGACTTCAAATTCAGTGGCATCTGGAAGTTGTCTACATGTATGTTTGGAATCGGATAACGAGTTAGAAAATTGTCGAGCAGGTGAATGGGATGAAAATGAACCAAAAGAATCAATATGGAATTCAAAATCGTTGGGGTCCGGAAGTTCTCCAGGTATATGTTTGGAATCGGATAATGAGTTAGAAAATTTTGGAATGGGCAAACGAAATACGAATGAAGCAAGGGATTCACGATGGACTTCACATTCAATGGGGTCCAGAAGTTCTCCTGGTAAATGCTCGTTGATCAGTTACACTTGTTCTTCACTACCTGAAATGTTTTGTTTATTTGTTGTATGTAATTGGAAATTACAGAGAGGCACATTTCACATGAAAATGCTGCTCTAACTGAAATGCTTGGGAACAACCTTTCAAATCCAACTTCTTTACGAGTGGTTAGTTAAGTTATTTTATCATTATTTTCTGTGTTGTGTTTTTGCACATGTATATAATTCTTTATCTTTATTTTATTTTCATCAATAATATGAAGTTTGTTTATCGTACTTGTATTTTCATCTTAGAGAATGTTATGCTATTTTATGGTTGCTGTAATCAGGAAAATATGGACGTGGAGAAGGATAACACCAAAAATATGAAAAAGTCCAAAGTTCCTTCAAAGAACACAACCAAGGCAGCGGGGAAAACAAAAATGACAAAAGAAGAAAGAAGTCGCCTCATGGAGGAAAAGAAACTACAGAAAGAAGTGTGTTTCAGTCTATAGCTCTGATTACATTTTATGAATTATATCATTAAGAATATGATAGCTCATGAAAATTTATTCTTCAGCAAGAGAAGTTAAAAAAAGCTGCTCTAAAGGCTGAAGCTGCTGAACTGAAAAAAATTGAAAAAGAAAAGCAAAAATGGGAAAAGGGGAAGTTTGCAATAAAATCCATTGTGGCAGAAATTGATGCAAAGGTAGTTGAAGCAGGTTCGATTGGAGGTAGGTTATTAATATCTGAATACAAAAGTACATGATAGCATTTCTACGTAGTTTCTTTATTATGATTTTCTCTTAAAACTATTGTTCTCTTCCGTATCTAAATTCATAACTAGATAACAAAACTTAATGCAATTTCTTAGCTATGGCTTTCTTCATACAAAATTACTATTCCCTTGCTTCAGGACATCTGCTTACTAGGTTTGCTGAAAAAGGGCTTACATACCATATTACATCAAATCCAATCTCAGGGTCCATTTTGTGGACTATGAAAGTTCCTGAACAAATTTCACAGGTAATAAATGCCCTCAGTATTATTAAGTATTTCTCTACCCTTAATCTGTATCATTTTTTTATCTATTCTATATCCATGTCAGTTGCTTGCGATATAAAGTTTTCATTTCAATATTTTTTGTTTGTTTAAGTTCTAGATACATGTTATCATAGTAGTTAATAGATTTTTCTTATTAGTACCATAGTAGTTAACAGTGGATAGTGCCGTGGAGCACCTGCTCCCAGAAACACTGTAGTGGATAGTGAAATGACCACTTTTTTACCCTAAGTAGGTTTATATTACACAATACACACACACACATAGATGCTTTAAAATAAAGAATAAACACTTAAATATAAAACATATTTTGATTGAAACTTAAAGCTTCTTACTTATTTGACGATTACAATGAAGGAAATTAAATCAAACAAGTTTAGGCCTCTTAAGCTTAAAAATCACCTTCAGCTGAATTTTGGCCATTTCTTCCTTATCTTCATCAATTTCACCTCTCTTGTAAATATCTTCCTCCTCCCTTCCATTTTCATTTTCTACTTCTTCTTGGGAGGAGCTCTCCAAAGTCAAATCTTGAACATCAATTTATCTTCTTGGACAGTTTCCTCATCTCCATTAGCCATTTCTCCTGATAGCCACTCATTTTTTTCATCAACATCATTCAAGACCATGGCATCTGTCAGATCATGGTTATCAATGCTTTCCTTAATTGCTTGGCTGTATTTTATATAGACTAAATCTTGCAACTTTTGATTGGAATGTCTGCATCTCTCTTTAGAATAAATATATTTTGTAAAAAAGATTGTTAGTTTGACATTCTTACATGAAATTCTGTAAAATGAAGTAAGTTGATAATTGACATTCCAATTCCCCTCACAACAAGATGAACAAGATGAACAAGTTGAATTCAACTCTTTAATGGCCATTTTTTTAAATATGGGGTATGTGATCCGTAGTTATTTCACCATTCAGCTGTGGTACACTTATGTAGCTCTCCTTGTTGCACTGTGTTCGTCATCCTTGTTTGCAGATAGCCTCTCAATACACTTACGTAGCCCTCCATCATTCTCAATCATTTTAAAGTCTAGGATTGCCCTAGGTATACTGGAGATGGAGATAATGACCAGTTGTATGCAATTGGGTGTTGAAGTTGAAACTCCTATCCTCTATCAACTATGGCTTCTTTTCACTTGTCTACAACTTCATAATGTAGCCCGTTGCAGGTATTTTTCTAATTGTCAACCAACCTAAGAACTGAAAGTTCCCATAACATAACCATAAGTCAGTAAATCACACTGGCCCAAAAACTAGACATGAGCACCATGTTGGTTGCTCTTTTACCTTAAGTTATTTTAACTTCAATTACTCGTAATAAGTAAACACTTCTAAGGTTTTTTTTTAATATGCTACCTTTTTAATGTGAGGAAGGTTGTGTCAAGTCCATATCTAACCAACCCTGCCACCCTGCCTTGTTGGTGAGCGTGCTTATAGTATTCAATAGATAAACTTTTAATCCTGGGTAATGAGAACTTATATTTATTATCTGATTAAAACTTTTTTCTCTATATTTCAAAATCCAAATTTGATGAATATATTTGTGAGGATTCTTCTTTTATACTGATGTCAATTTCATTTATCATGTGCAGCTTTCTACTGAAAAAATTGAGATTCCATATGTCCTGCTCATTTATGAGGCTGACAAATTTTGTAATCTCGTCACGAATGATTCTCTTTTTGATCAACTCTCTAGCATTCGAAGTCTTTATCCGTCTTATACAGTTTGTTACCTCACCAATAGGTTATTGGCTTACATTAATAAAAGGTGAGTGATATATTAAAACTTTCTTAATACTTCAATTCTACCATCAATAGTTTTTTTGCTTAGTGTGCTGTGTTGATATATTGTGTGCATTTTATATATGCTAATTCATCTTCAGGACCAGACAATTTAATTAGTTTTAATCAAACTCCCGAAACTAATTAAGTGATCTGAGAATCTTGAAAATGTACCTCATTTTCTATTTTGAACGTTTATTTTAAATACAAGATTGACTTGAGTTGCTTACAGTATAACATTTTTTATTTCATCATATTTTGTTGAAACTTTGTTTTTTATGATTGGCCAGGGAACAGGATAAATATAAGAACCCTGAAAACAATAGTTGTTGGAGACGTCCACCTATCGAGGAGGTTGAATAACTGGCCCTTTCATCATCAAATTACAAGGAATAGTTCATGTTTAAATTTTTTACCTTCTTTAACCATGTCTATCATTTTTATTTTAAATTGTCTTGTAGGTTCTGGCAAAACTAACGACTAATTTCAACAAAGTACATTCCAGGCAGTGTGTAGATGAGGCTGAACTGGCTGAACATGTTGTTGGTTTGACATGCAGTTTGGCATCATGTCAGTTCAGGTACTTGATGCCAGTATTTTTTGTATTGAATTGGTGTCTTGTCAATCTTGGAAGGAGAACAGTTTTATATGCAATACTTCTCCATGTAAAACCAGTTATGCAGAATTCATTGAAGGATAAAATTTGATATGTCTACAGACTATTTTCTATTTCTATTTTTTTTTAAATTTACCGTTTTCTTTAAATTTGCAATAAAGCATTTTAATTTCTAGTTTTCAAGAACAACTTAAATGTACAAGAACTGGTGGTGTCTGGAAGACATAATACCTGCCTGCATTTTCTTTAAGACTGAAAACATGTCCCTTGTAGGATTTATCTTTTTCTCCTGTTACACCGTTTTTTGTCTATTTAAACTGCAGAAAGAAGTTAACCCGGTTATCTGTATATGCAAATGGAGCCCTTATTCCAAAGGACTGTGTTGACCGAAATTTAATAAAGAAATCTTTGTGGTGAGTGATGTTGACGTTGTTATATTGCATAGAAAAAGCTAGCATTTATTACTTAAAACAGAAAGTATGAATTGAATTTAATATTTTTTTCTTTTAGTAATTAGGATAATTATTTGGCTGAATCATTCAAAGGATTTGTAATCTTTTTCTATTGCATATATTCTTCGAAACCAATACCTGACTATTTGTATTACTCAATACTCATTGCCAGTAGTTCTTACCTTGTTTTCTTTGATTGATTTTGTTTTTATCCACTCATGTACTTGATATCTGTTATATCTTGTCGACTTGTTTGTTTAAGAGTTAGATTGTCTAGATACCCAATTAATGGTCACTGTTCTTTCTTTCTCATTTTTTTTTTTTTTTTATTTACAATATTTACAAGATTGAAAATGGTAATAAGTGATATGACTTCCAAGTTGGTAATAATTTAAGCAATGTAGTTTGTACTACGGCGTTTATTGTTTGAATTGAAATGACTTCATAACAAACTTCACAATTAGATTCTATGCTGTCACATTAAAGGCAAGTAATTGTTTAGCTATATAACCGTGCAGATAATGGTGAAGGGAAAATTGAAGGAATTTTTTAATTATTTTTCTTGTTCACAATTTTTTATAAGGAACACTTGGCATCTTTCGTTACTTAAAATATATTTAACAAGGTATATGATATGCAGATGGGCTGAGCGTTTGATGAAATTGGTTTTAAGGGTTAATGAGGTAGTTAGAAAAGTGCGTTCTTTTAATGTATTAATATGTTTAGTGACTTGATGTGTTTGGTTAGAGGAGAATATGAACTAGCTTGTTATTTAATTTTAATTTGGGGAGAGAGTTCTTTTATTACTTTGCGGATGAGCGTTGGTGCGACAGTTAGGTTATTGGAAGTAATGTTGCGTACATCTACCCTCATGGCCTCACCCGATCGGTTAGGTGGGAGCCTTGTGCCTTGTATGGGTTACTCTTTCGTAGTTTGCCATCGACCTTGGGCATTTTAGGTTGGGGTTTATTACTTAATTTAAATTTAAGCTGAAGACCCTACTTAGATATCGAGATTCTGCAGCTTCTCTCTTATTCATTCAAGATCAAGTATAAATGTTCCTCATTTTTGCAATCCATTTCTCTTTTCTATCAAAATGTTGTTTTCAAATCTACAAAATAGAAAAAGACGAAAACCAAAGGAAATTACTGCTTGGTGGCCTGTGTTATTTTGTATGTGATATATTTGTATATTTCTCATTTCTGCGACTCACTTATTTGATACTGAATCTTTTGTAGAAGAAATGTTTTGATACTCAGATGACCTAAAATATTTAGTTTTTTATTGTTTAGTGTACTCAGTCAACAATATTCTAAAACATTTATGTAGTATTGATACTTATAAGTCATTCTCTTTGATTGTGGAGTCAATGGGGCTTGAGCAATAAATATGTCACGCAGCTCTGCTGTCTAATCCGTGTATTCCTCACCTTGACTTCCATGATCAGGTTAAAAGGTTTGGTTTCTATCCCCAAGGTTCAGCCACGATTTGCTATTGCTATCTGGAAGAAATACCCAACCATGAAGTCGCTCTTAAGTGTTTATATGGATCCTAGTAAATCGGTATGCGTTGTTAATATTTACTTTGTTTTCTTTTGACCTTCCTGATTTGATTGCAGTAAATTTGGCCACTAAGAAATGTCATCTGTTTGACATCTTTTAGTTCCTTTCTTTACAAATAATTGCTGATTAAAGAAAGGATGACAAGTTATGAGAAGGAAAAATAAGATTCTGGTTTTATTGGCACAGGAACATGAGAAGGAATTTTTACTTAAAGACTTGATGACAGAAGGTTTGGTTGGTGGTGACCGAAGGCTAGGTGAGGTTTGTTCAAAGAGGGTATATAGAATTCTAATGGCGCAAAGTGGATCCATTAGAACCGATGATGTCGAGAATGGTGCCGATTTCTTTGAACGTCAATTATGAAGAGCTTTCCCTTGTATGTTAACTCTCTCTAACAAAGGCTGTCTAATGTGAATATGAAACGTGTCAACCTTTTAGATCTTTAATAGATTTTTACATTTATAAGAAACTTAAATATATTATTAATATTTATATTAGTGATAAATTATGTGACATTTTCTCATCCCTAATGAAGTTATGGTGCTGATTGATTATTATCGGGTGATAAAATGAAGTTAGTCATAAAAAATTAACATTAAATGAACAACTTTATATCTATTATTACTCCCTTTTTATGTTGTGATTGTATTTGTAAAACATAATTTAACTAAAATGTAGGAAGAGAAAGAGAAATTTAAGATAGATGATGACAGAGAGAGATAAAGAAAAAAAGATTGGTTCGCATATCTTCATCATGGGAAAAAATGATTTAAATAATTATAAATACACAAGAAAGCATTCAGACTTAAGTCAACAAGAATTAGAACAGAAATTAGAAAATCACATGTGGTGGCTCAATTTCTGAACTGGGAGTAGAGGCTTGATAGTTTGTCTGGATGAAGGCGAAAATCCAATGCAGAAATGGACTTACGCAATGGACCAATTTCATTGCCTTCATTGCGATTGATCATATCAATTATTGAGGCTTGTAAAAGGGTATAGTTTTTTATGTTCTTAAGAGCATTAGGATGGCCCTCTGTTTTAGGAGATTTTCTCACACTGGAGAGAAAAACTGGGGATATAGATGCATCCATGCTCGTGCTCCTCTCCTTCATAAAATCTGACCATGTCTTGCTTTCATTTTTTTCAATTTCTTCACCTTTCATGTCTTGTGCCACACTCTTCTGTTGTCACAACCAAAACCTCACAGGTTATAAATAGATAGCACAACCATATAACAAAATAGTCCCTTAAATAAGCAAATTAAAGCAGCATGATCTTATTAGAAAATGTTAAAAAAATGTATCAAACAAATTTTAGCAGCATGATCAAAGTGTTTAGTTGGATATATTGTAAAGCTTACCCCTTTCAATGATGATTCGGAGTCTCTCCTGCTTTGTTCAGAAGTATTGTTCTTTCGTGATTGGTTCATGTTGCATGCACTTGTTTGAAATACATGCCCTTTGTTTTTCAGACCCTTTCGCCTTAATTTGTCATGAAAAAGCATGTTATCAATTTCAAGAGCACATAATTACTTCTACACTTGTTGTCTAGCACTATTGATAATGAATAATAAATGATAAGATTAGGCCAACCAATCTCATTGTACCTTTTTCGTCTTTTTGTTTGTGAGTATTCACCCTCGTCTTTGTATATTACTGCTAAAGCTGAAACGTCGCATGCTAATGGACTTGACTTGAAAAACTATATACAATGGTAAACACTTATTATATTGCAATTTGAGATAATATGATTTTGGGACACACTGATGTAATATATAGGAAATTATATTAGTTCTTATTACATAAGGAAAATAGAAGTATATAGGTATGAGACTTGAAAATTAATTTATATAATACAAAATCCTTGCTAACTGCAAATACCAATAGACTAATTCAGGACATGATCTTGTTGCCAATCAATAATATATATGCAGCAAATTTAATGATGAAGATCTTATACTTAGTCTTCAGGTTTAAAAGAAAATGTGAATTTAGTTCATTATCTATTTCTGAAATTTGACTAGAAGTATAAGAATCGCAAAAGCTAGAAATATTTTGTAAAGACTGGCTTTAACATCTGAAATATTAAGAAAATTGTCAAATACATTAACATCTTTTAAGAGTTATTGTATAATTCATTCAGTATAAAAAGGTAGATGAAACAAAATTGATGAAACTGCACATGTAACTGACTTGGCTTTGAAGAGCAGAAGCAGCTGTGGCACGTGCATGAGAGTCTAGATGAAGAAGTGTAGTCAAGAGAGAAGAAGCAGAGGAAGGAAAATCCTTAAAGTTTTCATCATAGTTAGCTTTGTAATGTAGTGGTGGAAATAAGCTTGTCGTTAGCTTCCTTCTCATCCAATAATCCGCAGAAGGTGTACCACAAAGTTTGAAGATCATGTGAAGTTGTTCAACCTACATGCACAAACAAAAGTGTTTAATACAATATCACACTCCATACAAAAGTTGTTTTTTAGTACAATAAAATATAATTAGACATTATAGATATTACGATAGAAAATTTAAGTTTAACTCAACCTCATAAAACTGACTCATTAAAGTGATATTTGTCTTAGTTATAGTCGAGGTGGGATCTCGACACACCCTTACATTGAAAACATCATGGCGGGTGTCTAATAACAAGTGACACGATATGTCCAAATCTCAACTACAATAGACTCTCATGATTCTGATACCGTACTAAGATAGTGCGTTTAAATTTAACTAAATCATACAAAACCTACCAATTGAGAATCTACCAAATGCATTCATGCATTCAAACAATTCATATTCCATAAATCAGACTTAGAATACGCAAATGATATCTGAACCATCCAAGAATGTGATTTATCATTGCTTGAATATATGAGCTTAGATGAATCATCATTGTGTATGTTATCTAAGCTAAAAAATCTCACCATTTTGTTACAATGCAAGTGAAGTCTTACCTCTGTTCTCCCAGGCATAAGTGGCCTTCCAAGGAACATCTCAGCCAACAAGCACCCTGCACTCCATAGATCAATTTCATATCCATAATCTGTTGAACCCAAAAGAAGTTCAGGAGCTCTATACCAAAGTGTCACCACTCGATTTGTGAAAGGCCCTTCAGGTTTCATAGCAAAAGAATTTGCTAACCCAAAATCTGCAATTTTTAGCACTCCCTTTTTGTCTACCAACAAGTTGGAAGGTTTAATATCTCTATGCATAACTCCTCTCTCATGACAGTGCTGTAGCCCCAGAAGCAATTGCTGCATATAACACTTGATCTGCATAAATTACAATACCAACAACATGAACAACATAAACAACATAAATTACAATAGGATTAAATATGTTTTTTTATCCCTTAACTTGAAAATTAGAATTGGTCCATCTTTGAAACTTTTGTCCAATTTAGTCTCTTAACTTTAAAAAATGCATGGATTTAGTCATTTTAACCGAATTTTGTTAAATTTATTTGACGTTTTAAATACGTTTTATGATAACATTTGAGTTATTTACACCATTTAATACATTTTCGCTTCAATGTTAGCTAAGAAACACATTTGAAACGTCAAATAAACTTAACAAACTTCAGTTAAAAAGATTAATTCTATGCATTTTTAAAAATGGAGGACTAAACTGGTTCAAAATTTCGATTCAATTTTCATTGAAAGTCAAGGGATAAAAACATATTTAACTCGTTAATTACAGTACCATGATGCATCAAAGTTAAAGTTTGGATGAAAATGAAACCTGTGGTTCAGTGAGTTTATCCGTAGGACGAGAGATGATTGTAGTAAGATCAGAGTGCATGTAACGAAAAACAAGATAAAGACTATACTGCATCCTTGATGTTGCAAGTCCTTTGAGTTTGATGACATTGGGATGATCCAGCTTCTGCAGAATCATTATCTCTCTTGCCATAAACTTTATGCTTTCAGGATCTGATGTGTCAAACCTTACCTTCTTCAAAGCAACAATCTTTCCACTCTCCTTATCTCTCGCTTTGTATACATTGCTATAGGTTCCATGCCCCACCTGCAACCCCAAAATCACAACTTCAAACAACTACAACTCATCACAAACATAGCTATGTCTTATAGTTTTAATATTATCAACTAATTAATCAATGTTACTCACATGCAACTTTACACACACGTGTTTAGAAAATGAAATGTAGATGTTACTTTTTTATTTGCCTTTTTTGTGTACAAAGTAACAAATGTAATCAAGATTATTCTAATAAAATAGCTCTAGAAAGTAACACTCATGCATATATATAGTTGATAAAAGTGTAATCAATGTAATAATGTAAATGATAGATAAATTTTTCAAAAGGAGAGATTATAATTTGGATAATGATACTTTAACCCACTTTTTTTATCTCACTTTTAACCTATCATTATAATCACCATTAGATCATCACATCACTAAAAAGAATCAAAATAAATTATTTAACGGTGATTGAAGTAGTGAATTGAAAGTAGGTAAAAAAAAGTGAGAAAAAATATCATTATCATTTAGAAGTGTATATTGGTATCTACCTTTCCAAGTTTTTCATAGGAATCAACACTCTTGGGAACCAAGCTTTCCAACACGTTTGGTGGGATATTATCAACTAGCCATTTTGGCCAACCCTCCACAGACTCAGAGGGTGCACCAATATTCTTCTTTTCATGAGATTTCTGAGGAACATTCTCACCAACCTCATCATTCTTGTTATCGTTTCTAGCAACACCCTTTGCCTCACTATTACTATTATCTCTTTCTTTTTCATTCGACACTACTCTTTCTATCTTTTCTTTCAACCTGTTTGATGAATGCTCCTTGTTGTGGTTGTGAGTCACTGATTTGGTTGCATCTTCTTTGTTTCGTTTCAACCTTCTCTCAGCGTTCCCACGAGGAGAATATGTGGAGTTAACGCATCCCATATCGAACGATGAATCGAAACTGCAATATTTTTGTTTACGTCGTAACAAGAGATCACAATGTACTATGTAGTAGTATATAAGTACAAATCTAACTAAACACTATAATATTAAAAAATTATAAAAATAAATGCTAACCAAATTATTAATCTTTTATGCAGATATCATTACATCCCTTAATTTAAAAACAAAAAACAAAAAAAAAAACTAGTCTTTTCAATTTTGAAAAAGTACATTTTTAGTTTTTTTAATTGGTGTGAAATCTCTAAGCTCTAAACTCAAAGAAATCAAACTTTTGAAAATTTGAGGAAATAGACGGTATAAAATATAAGAAATTAAATATTTAAATGAATAAAGGGAAAAAATGGTTGATACAATTAAATGGAAAGTTTTTGGCCGGCACAAGAGTGGGAATTGAAATATAGGAAGTAACTATGTTGGTGGTGTGGGATAGATAGTTTTCTCCGTCAACAATGATTTGGTTCGGACTAATTCATCACCAAAGCTACACCAAGTTTTACATTGTTTTCTGTCTTTTTATGATGCGCACTATTTCTTTATTTTAAAAAATCGCTACTATGCAATAAATTAAAAAGAAGCCACAAATAATTAGAAAAAACATAAGGCAAGCTACTCGAAAATAACAGGCCTGAAATTCTTATTTGGATTTGCAAATCCAGGCAACTAAATCTACTTTTGAATAGCAATCACGTTCTTCCCACTTGATTCTTTCAATTCGCACCCAATAAGGTATAGTTTATTCAAGAGTAAGATGAAAGGTTCAAAAGTACAGCATGACCATTTTAGTTACATTTCAGCACATCAGCACTTGAGGATAGTTGAAATACAGAACCAAATCGTTGATGAACTATTTCAAAATTATAGGACCGCAGCGAAGCCACTGCAAAAGAGCTGAGCATTAGTTCCTCCAACTCAGTATTTGTATTCTATCAGGCTCGTATCTTTCTTTCCTTTTTCAAGTGTTTCTATTATGTACACAAAATCTCTTTTTTCTTCTTTTTCCTAAGAACGTGTCCTCAAACTAGAATAATTTGGTCAACAAATTCTGCATCTAAGCTGGCTATTTAACTAATCCGCCAATGCTAACACTGTCTTCACCAATAAGCTTCTGAGCCGGCATGCCAAGATCAAACGGTCCCATAGATTCATTCTGTGTTCAGATAGAACATTACTTATATAATAAATCAAGATATTAAACATAATAAACGTTGTAATGCTTCAATGAGGAAATGAAATACCCAATTGATGTCTGTTAACCCAAGACTTCTTTCATCGTCATATGGGCGTGAAGAAACCAACAAGCCTGTCTGAGTCTTCCCAGATGGAGGATTTGGTGAAGGTTCATCTTGATCATTGACCTTAATAAAAGCACGAGATACAATGAGTAACGATGGACAACGAAACATCCATACGACTCCAAATAGTCAGCTATAGAAACATAATCTCATTCCATGTCAATTTGAAGTCCAATTTCCATCGCAGATCCAATACAACATTAGAAGTTACTTTATTAGCAAGACAAGTTTTTGAGAAGCCTTAGGTTCATTTGAAACAGCAAATTATGTTCATTTAAGCCCTGCTAATACTACGTATTTATAAAGCTGCCATAAATTATATCATGGTATACATTGCTTCCTCAATAGCATCTTTTATTTCAAAGTTACTCAAATCAAAATCAGGGGCTATGTTATAAATTCCTTTATTTCGAAGTCAGTTATTTAAATTGGTCAAAAGATCCAAAAAAAGAAAAAACTATTACCTATCTTGTGACCTATCTCCCAAAAAAATATTTTAAAAAATTAAAGAACTTGTTTTGTGGGTTATCTAAAAAAAAGAACAGGGTAGCTTTTGCATCAGACACGCCAGCTACATGAAGCTATTTCCCATTTCAGTGACGGATAACTGACCTTTTCTGTATTGGACAACTTTAACAAGTTTGAAGAAACATCCTGACTGCATGCCACTGAATAATCCTTCCTACGACTGGTCAGCACATCTGTTGGGGAAGATAATTTCTGAAGAGGAAATGCATGACATGTTTCTTCAGCATCCAATATGGATGGGCGCAAGTCTTCAGCAGATAGTCTTGAAACTGGACGATTATTGATTTGGGCGGCAATAAAAGCATCCAATGAATCAGAAGTTACATCACACGGCTGTATGCCAGCAAATGATTTTGGATCAAGCCCACCAAAGAATGATGTTTCAGACAGGAAGGCCCCAATGCTTATATTGCTTAGACTATCAAGCCATGGAGATGATGACTGTTGAAGACCACTACTTACTCTTGGTTCATTATCCTAGTTTAGAACAAACATTAATATTTTAGAAAACAAATATTTATGATGAAATGCATTAGAAAATAAGCTTTTATTAGAACAAAACATATTAAAACTGTCAGATCATTGGCTTTCAAATTCATTTTAAATTCAGGACCAACCAACAATGGATTTCAATATGCACGAAAAGTAACCAATTGATTTTGTAAATTTTTTAACACGTTCCAAAACTTTTCCAGCACTTATGATTCAATAAAGCAAACCATCAAAAAAACCATTTTGACGCTCTTTGAATATAAAACTAAAATTTGTAAACCAGATCAACCAGAAAGACCCATATCTCCTGCTAAAATTGTGTACAGCCTATACAACTATCAGCAAGTTCTTATAATGCACAGGAAATTATCGAATTATCAGCTTTTCATAGGATCAACAGCTGCATTTCCTACTTTCTGAGCCACAGTTTCACTTACTGCAATGCCCACATCAGTTTCTCTGTATTCTTTGCTTGCCTCAACCATGTCCTGTTCACCACATAAAGTTTCCTCTAATTTAGCAGTGGCGCCTCCAGCTACAACAGGCTTATCGGGAATTGGTGTTGAAGGTATACCAGAAGATCTGGGTTCATGTGCATAGAACCAGCCATACCTTAAAGAGAGAACAAGTAACAGAATATTTATAAACAACCTAATTTCCGCATAAAAATAGGAAACATGAGATAGAAGATGATCAGAGATAATACTTCAACCGAAAAATTGCAGGGCTTCCAACAGCAGCATAAACAGCAGAGGCAGTTGTACCAGTGTCATTAATGGTCCATCTTCTACAATCAGATATATTTTCCATAACATCACATGGAAAAAGTATAAGCTGCCCTTTGGCTATACTTGAACTTCCCCACTTCTTTCCAAGGTGTTTTAATATTGAAGATATTTTCTTTCGACCTCGAAGTGTGAGTTCCAAATAAGGATTATGCCCATCCTAAAAAGAAAAATAATCGAAGCATCAAGACCTGCTGCATGTAGATTAGGACAGACAAAAAATGTATCCAAATTTGCCAAAACGCTACACAAATCACCCTGTGACCTTTTCAAGTCCTATGCGAGTTCCTTCATTAATTGGGAAAAGTTGTAACTTGATTTTTGAGGAAGTGGGCATTTCTCCAGAATGAAGTTCAATAGCCCCTCTATTTTCTGTGATAACGGTATTTTTCTTCAGAAGTTCTGAGCACGTAATCATAGGTTCCTTAAACAGAAAATGTCGATTCTCTTTATCATTCAATAACTCTTCACTGCATCCTAAACAGTAAAATATTTAACTGTTAAACAAATGAACAAGATAGTGGCAACTGAACATTTCTGTGAAATTGAATATAGTGTCCCCACGTCCAAGAAAATAAAAGATTCAAACCCAGTGCATTAAGAGGGATGAAACTGTGAAACCAAAACAAAAATGCATCACCTCTTGCCTTGTGGTCCAACTTATTTGTTCTCTTAGGAGAATTTCTCACTCCAATGGATCCTGTCTTTAAATTGCACTTTGCAGAAGCCTTCGCAACTTTGCTTTGTTGTGACCTACCCTTTTTCATCATAGCTGAACCCTCCCAAAACCGATGGCAATGAAAATAATCCTCGTTGTAAAAACAGCAAATATTGGCCAAAAACAAAGAGAAGGCACTGAAACAACAATTTAGATGAAGATATTCAATGACTAAAGAATAGTGAAAATTAAGTATTACCAGAAAATTCATCAAAAAAAAAAAAATCATCCAGGCTTGCTTTCAGTACCCACTATTCTGACGTCACAAAACCAAACAGATAATAACATAAATTTAAGTTAAAGGGTACCGAGTCCTAACACATGTTATCAGATTGGACTCCTGTACTCAAAGTTCACATACATAATCAAGAGGAATTTCTTACTTCTCATGTTAGAATCAAACATAACGTACATGTATAACATGTATATTAATTATGCAGACACATAAATCACCTTCAAATTAGTTAAAAAAAAAAAAAACAGATTCAAAATTCAGGGCTGACAATCAAATCTGAATTGCAAACAAAAATCATCATAACCATCTAACCAATCATCGCACAAGTCAAACTTAAGAGAAGAGAAAGAAGACTAAATTTTAAGACAAGCAAAATCCAAGAGTCAATCACACGGTCCTAATTGAGCCTTAGATCACGACAAAGACAGCCATAAGAACCCTCATACTATCATAGCTACTCCATACCATCAACAAACCCTAATTCAACTATTACGCACTACAAATCAAAAAAATAACAAGCATTTCAACATAACATGTAACAAAGCCATATTAAAAGATTGTCAAATCAGTGAAAACAACCGTCATCGGAGGAAGTCATTGAGGGGAAGAAAAAAGCTTAAGGCGAGAAATACATGCAGAGATGCAGCAAGAACACAAAAACACAATTAACAGGTGGAATGATGAATTTGATGCAGCGAAGTTAAATTCAATAGTTTAAGAAGGATTTGATTTGGAGTTAGAACCTTTGAGAAGAAGCAACCAAAGGAGCCAAGAATAACTGAAAGGAATTACAGGAAAAAGGAAGAAACAAGAACTGAAATTGTGTGCGCGGGAATGAATCAATGTTAAAACATTGTAAAGGGAGGGAACCAAAAAGAAAAGGACCACCTGAGTTTTTTTTTTTTTTTGTTAGGATGCGATCTATCTATGGTTACTTTCCGTGTACGTTTCTCTTCTGGGCCTAGAAGAATGGGCCTAAAACAATTTAAGTCTGTCTTTGCTTTGCTGCACCCCATAAATTGTTTCTTGTACCTTCCAAAATTTTAATATTTTGTTTCTGTACTATTTTCAAGAGTGATAAAAAAAACTCCAAAATATAGAATCCAGCATCACTTGTTATCTTTTCAAGATTACGATTGTCTAAAAATGGTTTACATTTATTTAAAAAATTCAAAATTAGTTTATGTGTTAATTATAAATTATATAAAATAATTTCTACATATTAGTTCGTATATATTAAGTTATCTTAACTTAAAAAACACTTATTTTCTTAAAAATACTTATACAGAAAACCACTGTGAAATAAATATTTTTTCTCCAAAACAAATAATTTAAATTAACTATTCTGGATTAGTTATTTGAACACTGCATACCCAGTTTTAATTCCTCAATCTAAAAATAAAATAGCCTACACACCAAATGTTTATGATGTCACTAGGAGAGGTACTTTAGACTGAGTAATTTAAACTATTTAAAAGTCATTTTTTAATTACGGGTTATGTCCTGGTTCATATATTTCATAAATGTTTTTATTGCTTTTTGAAAGTCTAATTTGGATAGGATGGTAAACTTATCATCAACTCCCTAAAGGAAAGGGTTTAGAGAAACTTGAAAATTATTAAATTAAATCATTTGACTCTCCATAAAAAAAGTTGAGTTGGTAGACCACTATACTAATCTTCTTCTTTGTTTAATTAAAAATAAATTTATTAAATTTATTAAAAAATATAAAGTATTGTTGGTTTATTAAAAAATAAATTCATTAAATGGCTTGATCAATCTCATCTTCATTTTCACTGATTTACTCAATTAGGATGAGTAGTGAGTTGAACCATCTAGGTTGATTAATTGAACAAATTGAAGACTATCTAAAAATAAATAAATTATACTATAAATAAAATACTCGTTATCAATTATATTTATATTAATATAAATTATTTATGTATTAACATATATAGACATATTCATAATAAAGAAATCAAATTCATATATGGTAATTTTTTTAATAATGGAATATCTAGTAATAGATTTTGGTACCAATGAGTTTGTCTACATTTTGAAGTGACGGTAAACTGGCATGAAATAAATCATTTTTATTATTTAGCATTTGTTTACTACCTTTTTAAAATATCTCACAAATGAATTCAAGAGTGTTTTTAAATTAATATTTATTTTTCAAAAAAAAAATTTAAAAGTTCTTTACGTTTTATTTATATGTTATTTAACTTCTCAAGTGTGTCCATATCATGCATTTGAGATGAGTAAACCAAACTTGTGAAGAGTTATAGGAAATGATATTGCATCACATATTATATTCATTTTTTTGCTTTTGTATGTCTTATTTTGTTTTTTTAGAAAGAAAAATTATTTTCTTTTTATAAAATGAAAGAAAGTAACTTTTTTTTTTCTTTTTAGAATGAAATATTAGTTTAATATTTAATATATTTTTTTTCATTTCATGATTTGTATATTTTAATATAGAAAAAAATTTGTATATATGTTTCTTCCTAACTATTTTTTAATTTTGGCTTGATTATTTATTTTAATAATTATGTCTCTTAATTTTTAATTAAATTTTGATAAATTACTTTTATGTTAAATTTAAAAAATATATATATAGATGAAGAATAAAATAATATATTATTTTTTTAAAAATGATAAAAGGAAATATATAAGATGAAAACAATTTACTCAATAAAGTTTTACTTTTTCACATCTTTAAATAATATAGAATTTTATTTGTTTTATAAGGTATAATTTTTAATAAATAAAAAAATATGAAATTAAATATAATAAAAGTTAAAATATTTATTAAGATATATTTTTTATTTTTAGTATTATTTAAGTTTTTCATATATTATATTATTTTTTATTTTTGTACGTCTTATTTTGTTTTTCTAAAAGAAGAGAATATTTCTTTTTTTCTATAAGGTAGAAATTAACTCTTTTTTGTCTCTTTAGAGTGAAATCTTAGTTTAATATTTAATATTTTTTTTCATTGTATATTTTGTATATGAATATAGTAAAAAAAGTTATGTACATATTTTCCTTCATAACTATCTATATTTTAATTGTAACTTGATTATTTATTTTAATTATTATGTCTCTTGACTTTTAATTAGATTTTGATAAATTTTTTTTATGTTTTAAATTCTTTTTAAAAAGCATATTGATGAAGAATAATATAATATATTATTTTTTTGAAGTGATAAAAAAAAATACAAGATAAAAACAATTTAAACAATATAGATCTACTTATTTACATATTTTTAAGTATGATACTAAAATTACAATTATTGAATTAGAGAAATAATTTTAAAGATTCGAAAAATTACAAGTAAAAAATTTAATTTTACTTATTTGAAATTTATTACAAGGAAAAATTCTTAAATATAAAAATATCTAATAAGGTAATGCGTGGAAGAGTTGAAATTAAAAAAGTCTATTTAAAATAAATTACATGTCAAATATAATTTTGAAACTATTATTTTTTAAACGAGAAAAAAAATATTAAATTATATATATTTTATTAAATTAATATTAAATATATTTTAAGTATATTATTTTTATAATTTCAAAATTTTTAATTAAAATTCGTCACTGCACTTGAAATTAGACTTGAAATTAGATAAATAATAACTTTTTAGAGACAAAATTATTTTACGTAGTAGAGTAATATCGTTAGATTAAGGTTGTGACTTTTTTTAATTTAGCTAATTTATTTATTCATCTTCATCCTAATTTCAAATATTCTCAATCAATAAAAGTAGAAAAGGAAAAAATAAAATTGATTCCCAGTTGTATAACAAATATTTGAAATTATTAAAATGTTCCTTTACCACGTTGGATAACATAACTCCCGAAACCCCATTGGAAGGGTATAAAAGTCTTTCCAACAAGGGATACAATACAACTATTCACATTAGCAAAAAGGTTTTTTCTGTTCCTCAGTAGGAGCATGACAGTTAAACAAACAACCTGAACGGTGTTTTTTTTTTTTTTTTTTTTTTTATCATCATCGTATGTTTCAAGAGAAGAGAAGAGAGATATTGATGAAGAAAGAAAAATGGCGATGAAACGGTGTAACTGTGAATGAAATTGAGAAGGGTAACAAGGACAAAGGAAGCGTCAATCTCTTTTAATCTAAATTTAGATCATTGTTTATGGCCACAGAAACCAAAAAAAGCAATGTGAAGCCCAAATCGAGTGCCCCAGATGGTTCTTCCAAGGGAAAAAAGGATTCTTCAGCTGTCAAGAAGAGAGTAGAATCTGCCTCCACAAAATCCCAGGTACCAATCACTCTTCAACATTTACAATATGAAAAATGGAGCTTTTAAGTTGTTTTATGGTTTAAGAACGATTCTGGGGACGTTGCTGCATCGGATTGATAAATGCTTTGAAATTCTGAATTTCTTAGGTGGGTTTTCATTACTTCAAATCAAGGTGTTGAGCTCAATTGAGAAAGCGGGTTAAGAATTTCGTGGATTGTTCAAATAATAAAATCGTGATTTAGTACAAGAACTTGCATTGATTTTCCTTGCACATAATTGCTATATGAATCTGTTTTTTGTTTTTCCCAATTTGAACAAAATTGAGGTACCATGAACCATGTTTGGTATCTCGATTGCGTTCAATTTGATTAGGATGATCGCGTGTTTAAGTTGTATTTTTTCTTCTCTGGGAAATGTTTGAAGGTTAAATCCAAATCGACTTCGTCGTCTTCAGAGACAACAACGAAGACAACTACAAAAGTGAGAGAGAAGAAAGTCTACATTCTTCTCGGGCAGAAACATGATCCTCCTGAACAGGTTTGAGCCCGACATGAATTCCTAGAATTACAAAACAAATGTCAAAACATTGAAATAAACTCAAGCTCATCTTTGTGATTTGTTATTGCCTTTGTTGGCAGAAAGAACCGCTGCGGGTTTTCTATGAATCATTGTCAAAACAGATTCCAACAAGTGAAATGGCTGAATTTTGGTGAGTATTTTTTCAATCTTAAAGTTGTTTACCTAACATTCTCATTCTCGGATGCATGATATTGCCAATTTAAAACCTGAAATATGCTTTAAATTCGTTAAGCTATATTCCTTATAGCTGAATATTGTATTAATATGGTTCAGCAACATTCCTTGTATTTTTTTGGTTTATCAGATTCTCCAGTCAATGCTGGTACCATATTTGCTACAAATACAGATTCAAGAAATAGATTAATAATGATCCTAATAATACAAACCCAACTTATCGTAATACTTGTGTATCTACAAGTCTACAACTGTTGTGTTATAATTAAAAAGACGTTAAGTATATTATATTTTCCTTATAAGCTTTCTAATTTGTTAAAGAAGAATGAATTAAACGTTTTTTTGAATATAAAACCCACTCTACTAAAGTATTCATAACTTCATAACACGAGGCAAAAGACATTAGAAATTTAAGTGTAAATCTAAGTCTCACGTTAGATAAAGACAAAAAATTGAGTGGGTAGAATACCATATTATTTCAGGATTTTTGGTTGAAAGTAATGTCAATCATTTGTATGGATTGAACTCATACCTTATTGATATCATTTATCTATGATCGAAAGACTTATAAGTGATATCAAAATCAATAGTTCGTTGTAGTCACCAATTTAGACAATTACAATAAGAACTGTTATGTGCAGAAAAAGTTGATGTCTATCTTTGGTCTCAAATGTTCTGTTGCAACCTTTGATCAATGTTTGCCTGAGATAATATTTTCTGTAATCAAAGCGGTCACTTAACATTAAATGTTTATACATTATAATTTATTTCAATGTGTAGAATAGAACTTCTCAGAAATTATTACAAACTAAGGCTTATACTCTTGAGATTGCAGGTTAATGGAACATGGTATGCTTTCTCCAGAAAGTGCTAAGAGAGCATATGAGAAGAAGCAAAGGAAACAAAAGGAGCTACGGGCAGCAGCTCCGGTTAAGCCATCAAAGCCAGGAACTAAAACTGAAACTTCCCAGAAGCAACAAAAGGCATCCAAGAAAGATGACATAAAAGCTAAGAAAACAATTGTTGAAAGCGATGATGATGATGATGAAGAAGAAGAGGAGGATGAAGAAGAAGATAATGATAATGATAATGATGATAATGAATTCATTTCAAGTCATAAAAGAAGAAAAGGGTAGTAAGAAGAAAAGCTCATGAATGTCATAGCAAGGTTCTACATTGCTTCAGAAAACTTTCATTTAACTTAGAAAAAAAATCAAAGATGTCAAAAGACAAAATAAGGAGAAGAAATTTGCCACACAACCTAACAATTTTTAGATGAAGACATTCTTTATGTATATGTTAGATCAAGAAGAAACATACTATTTATGTGACTTTGGCAATCTACATAATAATATAATAATAGATTAAGACAGAAACCTTATGAGTTTCCTTTAAATGGTAGGAAAATTATGTTTTGAGAATTTTGACAAATTTGACAAAATTTTTTATAAATGAAATTAAAATAGATTAATTTTTTTATTTTTTGACCAAAATAAAATAATAAAGTATTACCTTTTATAGTTTGTTAAATTTTTTTGTTAAACTATGATTTTCTTAAATTATATATTCAATCTTTTAATGGTGACATGAAACCAATATTTTAAATAATTTGTTGTATACAAAGGTTTTACTGAAGTGGTCATTTTATCTTTTTCAAAATCATCTATTCTTTTAAGTTTTATTCACGGATACATGCAGAGCCTACCGTAAATAAGAGACTCGTAGGGTGAATTTGTAATATCAATCATAATATTTTTTATCTTCAAATACATTTCTATGATGGAGAGCTAGTAATAACTTGTTCGTTCTTTTCATTATATTTTTATTAAAATTTATAAAACATTTTAAAATGAAATTTATATAGTGAATTTTTTTTTAAATAATAGTAAAAATATGTTTAAAATAATATGTTAATAATATATATTATTAATATTTTATGTTCTTTCAATTTTGTTTTTAAGTTAGTCATAACTAGAGAATATATTTTAATTAAAAAATAATAATAGTATGCTTTTTAAAACTCTCTTTAATAGCAAATATATTGTTAAAGATAACAAAAATATTTGTGTTCATAGATATATGTAAATAAAATTTGCGATGTACAGTTACTATTTTAAGGATTGAGTACAACTACATGTACCCACAAAATATCTCTTACATGTAAAAAGTTAAAATTTAAACTTAATTTATATTTTCTTGAGTTAAATTTAATTTAATTTATATTTTATTAGGTTAATTTTAATTAAAATTAAGATTTAATTTATATTTTATATTTCTTTTGTAATATATTTAAATTTTATTTTAAAATTTATAAAATATCATCTACTCACAGATTTTTTTAAATGAATATTTTACGTATAATGGGTATTTAAATGAATATTTTACGTATAATGAATAGATTATTTTATTATAAATCGAGTAAATAAATTATTCCTATCCGACCCGATCCGTTATCATTTTTAAATAGCTTTTCAAAATAATTTCCAACAAAAATAATGTGCATCAGTTAACTCAACAAGACTAGTTCTTATCACACTTCTAAATTTTAATGTTGGAAATTAGCCTGGGGATAGCCATAAATATATTACACTTCTAAATTTTAATATTGGGAATTAGCACGGGGATAACCATAAATATATCACATTTCAAATTTTTAATGTTGAAGTTTGTTTGAGAATAACAATAATAAGAATGACAATATGGTTCAGAACTTTAATTCTGTCTCGTTCCAAATTTGGTCCGCAAAAACCAGGTTCGTCAAACCAAGTCATTCTATATAAAGATTACATGTTAATTTTTCTAACCAATCCCATATAAGAAGTTATTTATTTTATATTTTGTCTTAATTATAACATATAAAATAGAATGGTGTAAAATTTTAGAAGCCTCATTTTTATTTAATTAATTTAGTAAAACAATAAACTTTATGAGCATATTTTTTATATTTTTTGGAAACAAATAATATTCAAAGCTTTATAATTTCATAATAGATATGTATAACTAAAACAAAAACAAAAATAAAATTTCAAATAACTAAAGTTATCAAACACAACTAAGAATTAATGAAAGATCCTTTAAAAATAAACTTAATTAATAACAAATCTACACAATACTCATATGAATAGATAAATAATAAACTATAAACACATTTAGATACAAATTACTTGAAAAACCAACGAACTAAAATACTTAATCCATCTCACATATTTTTTATCTGCACTTTAATACGCATGGTCTGTCTCACGTTATCATTCTAAACAATATAATAAAATGAAATATGATATTAATAAGAGTTCGGTGCTGTATAATTTATTATATAATAAATATTTATTTAATATTTGAATTGATGAAACAATATTGATATTTGCTCATAACATAACCGTATAAGTCCATAGACTGCTCAAATGTTCACAATTCATTTTATTAAATCTTATGGTCAAGATCAATTTGTGTTTTTTTTTTTTGTGAATATAAAAAATAGGATTTGATAAAATTAGCCGTTTGGATTTAGTGCAAATGTATCTTAATATAAAACCCCAATTTCGAATTATGCAATATATTGATAACCTGACAATTTTGTAATTTAAAACCTTGGATTGCAGTAATTATTTTTTATTTTACTCTTAAATCAAACCTTTTTTAAATGAAAAAAAACCAATAAAATTAAAGTATAATAAATGTGCACCTTAAAAAAATGACCTTATTTTAAAGATTTTAAGAAAAAATCCACTTGATCATATATTTTTATTCATGGTTAACACATCTCTTCAAACCTCTAAAGAATTAAACTTAATCATATCTTTTTATTCTTGGTTAACTTACAAACCCCATTTGCTCCCCGAATTGTAGTAAAATAAAATCATAATGGCTGTCTTATGAAACATCATTTGATAAGTTGACAAATTATAATTCCCTTTAATTATCGTGATGATAGTCATCACTTTCTCTTCCATTCCATATCATTCCATAGTATAACATCTCCTGTGATCATCATCGTCATCATCAGTTTCATCTTAATATTATGTTGACGACATTTTCATCATAACCACTATAATCTTCATTACTTTTATATTATTATTTTAGAATTATCTTCGTCATCATTGTTAATACCACTCTCATTTTTTCCTGATTACCATTATCATTATCATTACCATCTTGTTCCTATGGGTAGTAGTACGGTCACAATTACTACCATTAGAATTACCACAATTTGTTATCTAGTTCTTATTATAAATAGAGTGTGCACCAAATATTATTTTATACTATCATGATATTATCTTATTTTTACATCTAATTTATCATATGCAACAAAAGAACCTCTCACAAGATCTTCAAGTATAATTTACATAACACAATCATTATACATACACATATCAATAAAGTCAGCAAAAATCTCATGCAAACATCACACACTGGTATGACTATATATTGCTCGGGAAATAACCAACATTTTTCAAGACGATCTGTTTTAACATGTAAGCTGATGTTCAAGCTTCAACCTGGACGACAATGCTACACGAATAAATTGAAGTCTATCCACAATAAATTTGACATTTTTCACCACACATTTATGACCATCAATTTCATAAATGACCTCTTTTTCTCTCCCTATTCTAACTATGACAGCACTAGTATGAAAAATCATGACCAGGACTATCTGAATGCATGTCCATGCAATCATTGGAGTTGGAAGAATTTGAGTCCCTGTTCTGGCCATTAGGATAACTCATCTCACTGTTCCGGGTTCCATTCCCATTCCCATTTCCTGATGACATGATATTACCTGAAGGAAAGCTCCCCTGAGCCAGATGATATGGCTGAAGGCTGCGACGAATAGGGCTAGAGAGTGCATTTGAGAACACTGAGTTCTTTGCTTGTTGATCAGGTTGCCCAGCTCGTATCCCTTGCCCTGCCACAGTTGCTCCAAATGCATTAGAGGCTATGCTGCCACCAAAGTTTGTGTGCATTGCAGTCTGGGAGTTCTGTTGATGCATTGGCTGCCTTGGGGACGCTGGTGCCTCCTCTCCCCCATATTCAAGCTCATTCTACAAACACACGCATGGCACATCATTATATATCTATATCCATTTATTCAGATAAATCAAAAAATGGACTCATTTATTTTGATGGATATCCTGAAATAACACCATTGTAAAAAATATGAAGGAAATTCCAGTTCAAGTGAACTGAAAAAGATAAAGACTTTACTTTTCATGCTCTAGCTGTAATCCAACAAGCAATATCTGATTGACACACAGCCAAAGACCAAATTCTTACACGAACAAAACAATGGGGCAGTATAAAGGGCAGACAGATCGTCATTGTCCAGACATATCATAGGTTTAAATGTTTTATGATACATCCATGAGTTCCTTATAAGATGTAGTTTCTAAGTGTTGCATGTTATTTTCCAAACATAACTAGATTAAATACAAGCAATTCTTGTAACGAAAGTTCTCTTTAAAGATTACCATAGAGTATTGAGGTAAATCTCTATTTCTACTTGGAGACCGCTATCAAAAGAGCTTTAAGATTCTAAAATCAAGTTTTTGAGATCATGTCCCTTGAAATAGTTTTAAGGTGAACATTTGCAAGTTAACTTAAATGAAATTAGCTTTACAGAATTAATTTCGAATTTTAGTGAATTATTTTGGATTTTTTGTCTAATGACTACTAGTAAAACTCCCTACAACATTCTTGATCAAATGCAATAGCCACTTAAAGGAGTTTCTTCAACTCAAATACAATGTTGGAGCTAACAACGTTGTTAAATAGAAGTTATAGCATAATGTGGCATAAACCTCTCCACCATAGGGGACGGCAATAGGCAGCAGTGGTGTGTTTATATGGTGGAATGTTGGCCTTTTGCCATATTCTGCGGTCCATAATCTGGGGAGCCAGAATCAATTTTTGAATGTAGAACTAAACATGTGAACATATATACCTAAAACCAAGTCAATCCATCAATAGTTGAATGTTAATTCATACATGCAGAGAACAATTTCACACTAAAGGTAAATTGACAGGGGATCCACAAGCTATACGAACAGATAGAGTACATGAAATATCCTTAAAACCTGTTGGATGGAGGAAAAACTAATAAAAAGAGTATTTCCATGGAAACAAAAAGGCAAGCACAACACACAACAGAGCAAAAAAACATTGCATAGACATAAAAAATCAAAACCTGCAAATGGGTAACAATATCAATCGTGGTCACCCTAGACCCTTCTTGCTGCTGCCTGAGAATCCACTGGTACAATTTCTCCTGTCATGACGAGACGAAAGCAGCATTAATCACACAATAAACGAAACAAATAACCAGATTCCCATCAACGCATCCAAAGTCCAAAAACACCAGACAGCAATCTCTAGTTTCTCGGAGAAACAAACAAATTGGAAATCGGAGCAGTGTTCAAACAACTTCAGACAGAAATCACGAATTAAATCAAAATCCGAAATCGTTCAAAGTAACCCTAACACATCAAACAGGAATTAAAACAAAAGGACCGTGCTTTCATTCAAGGTGCGCGCGTGCGCAAATCCCATTTAATCGCGACCGAAAAAAATTCAAAAATTAGGGAAAAAAACACGAAAGGTCGGAGTAGGAGAGGAGGGGTCTCACGAGAGCGTGTCGTTCACCGGCCTGGAAGGAGAGTTTCTGTTGGTTCATGGCGTGCGTGTAGAGATGAGAGAGGGAGTTGGCGGTGCTGCAAAAAGTGGAGTACATGGTGCGATCCACTTCGTCGAGGCGCGTGGCCACCGACTTTCGCTTCTTCGCCATCGAAGGAGAAGGAGCACTGCGAAGTTGGTGGTGTGTTTTATTTGGTGCTGTGGGTGTGTTTGAGAGAGAAAGAGAGACGGAGAGAAAGAAATTAAGAAAAAAAAAAGGGAAGAGAACGCGATATGATATGATATATGAACGAATGAGAAAAAGAAAAAGAAAAGAGAGAAGAAAAATACGGTGTAGACGACACCGATTGTACAAGTGGCGTATACGTGGCGCGTGGGGCGTTTTTCTCTTCTTTTTCAGTGAAAATTGAAACCACCCTTGCACAGCTGCACCGTCAAAAAATTGGAACGTCTGGGTTCTCTTTTTTATTTTATTTTTTTATGGGACAATTTTTTCATCGTGTAAAATGTGAAACCTGCTTTTAAATAGATTAACTAAATGGTAAAAAAAATGTTTTGAAGAATATTATGTAGATCAGGTGATTATGTAATTTTTTGTTACTTTATACGTGAAGATGATGATATTAATAATAATAATAATAATAAAATATAATTAATATATGGGTAAATATTTAGTTAATACATCATTGATTTAGTATAATAAAAAAGTATTGCAGTTTTATTATAAAGTTTTAATTTTATTAATAATTGAGGTAGTTAATATTTATTTAATTTATAGTATTTATTACATGTATTTATTAAAAATTAATTTTAAATTTAAATGATAAAAAACAAACTGTCTTTCAAATATATTAATCTGTTTGGTTTTAGTTATTCAACTTAAAGGACCATTCGTTTTTCATTTTATAAATTTAACATAATATTTTTTAATAATCACATAATAATTATTAAATATACTACACATATTTTATATGTATTTAACTATTTTAATTATTAAGAGAGTTCATATAAGGAATTAAAATATTTATATTAAAACTATGGTTTATTTTAATATACTGAAAATTAAATATATCCGTTATTTTAAACTGACTGTATATGCTTAATGTATTATTACGAATAAAATGTTATGAATTAATGATTGTCCATTGATTTGATACATTTACTCATATGATTCATTACTCTTTATGGTATATATTTGTATTAACTAAGTTGATTTGTTTCCTTTATGGATTACATATTGTATCTATAA
>Ga0214544_1000090_pt1 | contig 118776 bp, 53 predicted proteins | sample CNSS3metaG_FD_160074 | JGI IMG/M metagenome (GOLD analysis project Ga0214544, IMG submission 160074) | Root nodule microbial communities from cowpea collected in UCLA plant growth center, Los Angeles, California, USA - CNSS3 | ecosystem: Host-associated > Plants > Roots > Nodule | place: USA...
AATTATTTTTTTCATATTTTCTCCATACATTTCACTTTAATTTTTATAAATATACTTTTATTTTGTTCATTAACTTAATAACATTACAATATCATCAATTATAAATATAATTCGAAAAATGCGTACATGCAGGCGCGATAGCGCCTGTGTTTACACTAGTAATTATAATATACCTGGGAAATTGAAAAAGCAGACTGTTTTGGACAGGGTAAGAGTTCGGTCAATGGTGACTATGAGTGAAGAAGAAGGAATATTAAAGTATTCTTTTAATTAAAAAACTATACCTAACAAATATCATCATCTTTTATGTTTTTATTTTCCTTATTCTGCTTCATAAGATCTGGAGTGACCCAATATATGAAATATTATTAAAAGGGATTTATAACTCTTACAATAATTTAATACTTAAAATTACACAGACAATTTATATTAAAATATTGATTAACCAATGAAATCAACTAGACCAAAGCTGCCAGATTATATTCATCAAGACCACAACAGCCATCAATTTCATTTGTTCTAACAATTACATGTATCAACAAATAATGTTTAGGGTAATAATATTTTAATACACAAAATTCTTTTATACTCATTTGATATTGTTTTTCACTTTTTTTATAAATGTAAAAGTTTAACTTTTTATAATTATTTTAACACTAAATTATGTTATCAAATAAATGTAACATAGTTTAAAGTATCCTTAGTCTAATGTTAAACTAAACATAGAATTGATCAAAAGTGAAAACTAATTACCATAGCTTAATTATTCTCCCAAGCTGATCATACATTAAAAATAAATAAAAGCTGATAACTCTTACACCATGTAACATCTTCCACGCGGCTTTTGAAGCTTTCGAAGGGTATTTCTCAACTAAATTTGGTATTATATATCCTTTTGAAGTTTGAGTGACTTGAGTTCTTCAATAAGTTCCTTCAAATTGTTGTGAGAAGTGCCACCACTCTGAATCGCTTTCTTTGCCTCATCACTCAGCACTTTCACTCTCCTTCTCATTTCTTCACACTCTTCTCCACCCATCACCAAACCAATCGCTTTTCCTATCTCCTCCCTCTTCACTGTTTCACTCCCAAAATCATTCAAGTTTCGCCATTCTTTTGCTCCAACCGAAACTCCAATTTTCAACACATCCACCACCAACTTCTCGTTGAAAAACTGCTCCGAAAACAAAGGCCAAGCCACCAATGGCAACCCTGCAATCACACTTTCAAACACAGTGTTCATCCCACAGTGAGTCACCACTGCCCCAGTTGCACGATGGTCCAGTATAACAAGTTGTGGCGCCCAACCCCATATCAGATACCCTTTGTTACTTTCTTTCACCCTCTTTTCATATTCCTCCAGAAAACCCCTTGCCCCATCATCGCTTTTCCTCACCACCCATATGAAATCGTGTCCACAATCTTCAAGTGCGTGCGCTATTTCGACAAGCTGTGCGGTAGGGAACTTGTTCATGCTCCCAAAACTCACATACAAAACAGAGTTCTCTTTCTTCGAATCAAGCCATTTCATCAACTCTTCGTCTTTTCCTCTTCCTTCTCCTTCTTTTGCATGCCCTCTACCAGCCTTATCCGACTCATCTTGGTTCACCCACAACGAAACTGGTCCTATACTCCAACTCTTGGTACCCATCACTCTCTTGTAATGCTCCTCGTAAGCTCCCTCAAACTCGTAAAAGCTCTTGAACAGTGACCCGTAGCTTTTTTTCTCTGATTCTTTAATCATCTTCTTTAAATAGGTATATGGCGTTGGTGCTCTAAGCCAATCCGGTAACTGCAATCGTGTCATCTCCACCTTGTCGGGCAACCCAGGAAGTTCAAAAATCTCACCATCGGAATCTACCTGTCAAACACATACACGAGACATGATGAATATATAATATTTTGATTCAGTTTCAGATGTACATGTTTAAGAATGGGGTTTTAGAGGAATCTATACCTTGGCGTGAGGCGCAAACTCTTCCACGCAGTTCATTGCACAGTGAGAAAAGTAACTCGCCCCGACATAAACGAGCCTTGGAATTCCAAGTTCAGCGGCTGCATCAGCACTCCACGGGTAGAACATGTCGGTGACAATGAAATCAGGTTGCATAACACGGAAGAGTTCCTGGTATTGGCCTTGCAGAATGGACAGTGCCTGGCTGATTTTCATCGTCAAGGGTTGAGGAGTGTCGGCGTTGATGGTTTCAACACCTTCTGGCAAACCAGGGACTTGCGGGAACTTCACCACGTGGGTTCGGATGGGGCGGCCACGGCTAGAATCACGGTCGACGGAGCTTTGGAAAACGGCGGCGTTTGCCGGTGTGGTGATTATCGTCACATCCACGCCGTGCATGGCGAAGAGCCTCGCCATGTCCACCACCGGAATCAGGTGACTGGTTGAGATGAAGGGAACAAAAATAGCCTTCAGCATTGTTTCAGCTTCACCTTTGACCTCATAGGACCCCATGGTTATGGATCTGTAATGGAGAATTATCGTTTTATATATGCTTCTGTGTTTCTTTTCTCTTTATATATACAATGGATAAATTCGTTTTCTGTTCTTCTACTTTCTCTCGATTCACGTCCGGCGGAAAATTAGCATTATAATAATCCTTGTATGGTGCGCGTTTTCCAGTATACTAATTTTCTAGTACTATTAAATCATGACTACATATGCATAAATTTATCATTTATTAAAGTAAGTTTTTGCTGGTTTTTGTTTTGAATGTATGGCAGAAGATGGTTGTGAAATTGCTCGCAGAAGACTTTTGTTCTATTGCATACGTTGCAACATGTCATTGACTGTGTTGGAAACAGTCATACATGTCATCATACCTCTAACAAATGGCAAATTTTGTTAAAATATTATATTAAAAAAGTATATTTTAAATTTATTAATCCAATAAAACTAACGTTTAAGACAAGTTTCACAGCTAACTATTAGTATCAAAATCTTGTAATCCTTGTCTTTATGATTTTTCTTGTTTCAGAGATTTTTTTTATGAAAAATTATTTTTGACTATTAAATTTTAATAATTTTCTCTTATAATTTTATGTAGCATCTTTTAAATGGTTTTTCATTTATCTATTTTTTTATTTTCAATATTCCAAAATTACTTAAAAGATGACACATCATGTTATAAGAAAAAATTGTCAAAATTTAGTAGTCAAAAAATTATTTTCATTTGTGATTTAGGAAAAAAAACGAAACATCGATTCTGGAAATCCACAAAAGATATTGAAAATCGAATGTTGACGTAATGGGATTTTAGATCACTGAAAGTTGAGGATTAAAACGGGATAATAATGAAGGTCTTACGAACCCAAAAGTAATTGTGGTTATATAAACAGTTCCAGGGTTTTTCAATACCATGGATTTCACATGTTCTTTCAGATTACTAAAAAACCTCGTTACAAATACAAAGTAATATTTTGATAGCTAAAAAATTAAGGTAAATTCTAGAAATATCATACTAAAATTAAAAGAAAATCTAAATTTCTATTAGATAATATAAAGATTAAAAAAAGTTTAAAAAAATGGTGACATGGATTTAACTAAATTGAATGAATGGAATCACTTTCCTGCAATAACATGCATTATATATAGAGAGAAAGAAATGTAAGGAACAGTAGTTTAACTCTAAAAAAATAAGCCCCACTAATTATTGTAGACTAAAAAGCAAAATAATTTATGAGGAAGGAGAATGGGCTGAAACATTAATAAATGTAACACATGGAACGCAAGGGATTATTTTAGAAAGCTGATTATAGAAGTGCTTTCTTAGTCAGCAGGCATAATTTTAAAAACAACCTAGAAAATGGAGAATGATTCGCGTCTTAAGTTTCTTTATAAGTGTCTGGGAGAAATAAACTCGATCTGTGTTAAACAAAGTTTGCTTCATTCACTCGAGTGCCAACAGCAACGTGCATGGATTGTATAAGACGGAGAGAGATTTGAAAATACGTGTTTTTAAATGTAAAAGACATATTATCTCTGAAAAATATAATTTTTATATCAGTAAAGAATAAACAGACTAGTATCCTGAGCAATTAGTAATACCGAAAAACTGTTAATACTTAAAAAAATGATTTTTTTAAAATTATAATACAAAACTGAAATTAGCTTTTATTCGAAATTTTATTTTTGTTTGGTTTTCTAACTTTAGCTAACTTTAGAAAAGATGAATTTAGTTTTCTCCATGTACTGAAAATAAAGATGGGCGAAGATTCTTGGTGATGCTGGAGTGCTGCAGTTTTTTTAAAAGATTGTAATTTAATTTATTAGATTAATTTTTGTCACGTGAACAACAGTCTTAAGATACTGCAAGTGTCAAAGATTATACGTCTAATGAAACGGTTTTTATCGCTTCAAACAAAAGTTAATGTCGTTGAATAAGATAAATTAAATCTATTGTTTTCTAAGTCAAGGACCTAGTAGAATAAAAATTTGAGAGCAAAAATTAATTTCAATTCTGTTTATATTTAAGTAAAAATATATTTAATCCTAAAACATTTTTTTTAAAACTATCAAACTAAAATCCACTAAACTATACGAAATTTTTTTGTTTAATTTATTGTTTGTATGATTTTCCCGACTAAAGTACTATTGGTTCAAATTCGTGAATTATTATGCGAACCCATAACCCGACAAAATCTACAGGTGTAATGTACAAAACATCCATCTATAAATAAAAATATAAAAATTTCAAAAAAATTATAATTTATTATTGGTGGGATCTACAAACTTAAGACAACGGTCCGAAGATCTAGATCCATATATCCTAATTAATATGAAGGGAGTTTGCAAAACATATATATTTATGTTCATCAAACCAAAAATATAAGATAATCTTAAATAATACATTTCATGAAACTTAACGTCTTAAGTTATTTTTAACTATTCTACTACGTTTAAAATGATAGAATGGTTCCTTTCCCCCCAAGGTGTAAAATAATTTATTTACTTTTAATAGATTTAAAGAAATTACACGGTTGACGAGATGGAAAAGTAACGAGTTAATCGTTGAAAGTCTCATGTCAATTAGGAATAAGACAATTTCATAATATATAAATGGAAGGTACAAATCTCACCTTACAAATCGATTTTATGAGAATTAAATAGATTTAAAGTACAATTCTAACACTACTTTATTTTCTTTAAGACTATAATACTGACAAAAAAAATTTACAAAGTTTGACAAAATATACTTTTCAGCACACACCAAACATTTTTCTTCTCTTTTCAAATTACATCAAATATTTCTTTTATCTATTGAGGCACTCTCATGTGTACATTGTAAAAAGTTTATTAATAAAATTTTATTAAAATATAATGTTCCTTTTTTTAAAAGAAAAAATGCACGAGAAAGAGAGTTGTAAAAGGAATATGTGTGTAAATATTAACATGTTATGAATTATGGAATATTTTAAAGTAAATAATTTATAAATATGTAAGTTAGTTGTAATTAAATATTTTTGTAACTTTTAAATATTGCTTGTTTGAGAATAGGTGTCAATTATAATATATAAGTTAGCTATAATTAAATATTTTTGTAACTTTTAAATATTGCTTGTTTGAGAATAGGTGTCAATTATAATTTCATCATCAAGATCACAAAACTGGTTTGTAAAGTGAGGTTTGCACACCACACCCCACTTATATATGGTGAAAAGTTCGTTAGAATAAGCTTTAACACTATGTTAAAACTGAGTTTTGAACCTAAATCAATTCCACATAACTAACTTATAAGATGAAATTTATACCCTATTTATATATTATGAATTAGTTTCATTTCTAGTTGACGTGAGATTTTCAACAAACTTGACTAAATTAGAGTTAAATTGTTGTAATCGTTTCCCCTTCCAAACAAAAATAATACTTCAAAACCATAAATTATATTTGTGTTATGTAAAATCGACTCAATCCAGGAGGAGAGTGTTTCACTTCCCCTAGAGTAAAATAAAAAATAGAGAAAGCCTATCTAATTAAAATTTTTAAAAATAATAAAAAATAGAAAAAAATTGGAAAAGATAGAAAGTGTATCAAAATTTTATGGAGTTTGTAGTACTTAACCAGAGTTTACTCCAATATAAAAATTTCAAGTATTAGTCATATTTAATTAACACAATATTTTTTGTCAAAATTGAGATACCTAGAAATAATGCTCCCAACAAATTAGTTTGTCATCCTACACTTAATTAACAGCAACAATCATCACAGAAATAATAATATCTTAAAAATTAATTGATTCAAACAAATTTAAAGTTAAAATTGTTTCTCTTTGAAAATTTCACTCCCGTATGGTGGGAGATTTATATAAAAACAATAAATCATATTATGTTAATTCATGGAAGCATTGTCAGAACAACTAACCAAAATTTCTATCCTCAAATAAGTTTTAACTATAATAATTTGTATATCTGTAATTAAGTATTTACTAACAAAGTTTATTTTATTGCGCATTGGGATATTATAGTTTTTGTAAAATCTTTTTGATGGATTTCTATTAACAAGTGGAAGTTTTTGTTATGCTACGTAATTGTTATTGGCGTGTTTATTTTTATTGTTCTTTTAGTATTTAATTTAAAAAAAAAAAATTAGTGTCATTCTTATTAATGTCGACCTCGAAAGTTGTTTTTATGTGCATAAAACTAGAGCTCTGACATTAAATATTTTGTTTTTTCACACTTGAACGAAGATCGAGGTTTCTTTTCGTCATCAAATAATGCAGATTATTTTTTTTGCTTCCTTGTCTTTCATTCATTAATATTTTGATAATGTCTGTAGCTATGAAGTTGCAGCTAGTGTTTCAAAAGTGTGAAGAAATGTCTTGTATGTACTGACAACGAGTTCTAATTATTTTAGGTTTGTTTGTATTTCTTTTATAATATAAGTTAAAATCTTTGGATCGTCTCTTTAGAAATCTGGATTTTCAAATTTTAAGTGATTTTAATTAAATCTTTAAGTGCATAACTAATAATATAAATATGGTATCATGTATTATTTCGTGATTTTTTTATTTTTTATTTTTTATTTTTTTAATTAGAAAAATTGTCACATGTCAAATTAAGTTTTTATTATATGTTTGTTCAAGGTTTTTTATATTTTAATTTAAAAATAATAATATTTGTCACATGTTATAATTCTATCAAATATTATTGTTGATATGAAAAATTTTAATTTAATTCATATATTTATTCTTTTGTTTCAATTTTGTTTCAATTTATTTTTTTTTAAATTGGATTTATTTTATCTTTTCTAGATTAGGTCAAATTTAACTTTAATATAAATATTATATTGATATTTGTATTATGATAGATAGTTTTAATCAAATTAAGTTTATTTAAATTTGTATTTTGCATTAAAATTTGTTTTAAATATTTATACATCAATAATTTTAAAATAAATGTCAGAGTTAGACTAAAATAACAACTTTATAAATTTAAATGAAACATTTTAAAACTTATTTTAAAACAATTTTACCATTTGTCTATAAATTATTAATATTTAAATATTTAAAACAAAATAAATAAAATTTAATAAAAAATATAAATTTAAATAAACTTGATTTCACTAAAAATATCTATCACAATACTAAGCGAGTTCAATACCACACAGATAAACGGTGTTTAGTTACTACCGTTAGATATGAATGATCAATGTCACTACTGAAATATAATTAATAATAATAATAATATAAAACAAATAATGGATATAATAAGAATTTACTATTATTATTAAATAAAATTAATACGAAATATACTAAAATAAATAAATTTGTGTTGTTCATAACAAGATTCTTTATATACTCATTAGGTAAAGACATGATACATATCTAACAAGATGTTGGAGTGCATTGGAGAAATGCACGACTAAGTCGGCCTATAGAGGTCTATTACTTTCTGTAACCCCTAATTACTAAGTGCATTGCCATAATAAGTAAAAAACTTAAGAATCCTTTACCATCTCTGTTGCTAATGTTATTGCTTTCATCATCATCACTGTTGCATAGGAAAAGAAAAAAGAAGAAGAGAAAATACGAAAAAAACTTATTTTAGAAAGTTCTTTTTAAAATATAATTCATGTATTGGGAAAGTTCAATCTAAAACTTTCAAAACATATTTTATCTTGGAATATTTAGAAAAATTTATTTCAGAATATGTGTTTTGAAAATTTTATTTTGAAAAATAAATTCCATAATACATCTTATCACCCTGAAAATTCTGTTTCAAAATCATGTTTAGGAAAATAATTTCATTTCAGAAATCTTATTCTGAAAATACCTGAATGTTGCCCAAACATATATTCCCGAAGTCATAATTTCAGAGGAAAAATTATAAATTTGAAAATTTGAGGAAGTGCGTGAAAAAATTTATGGGTGTACGGAGTAGAATCAAATAATAATTATAATAACAATGCATAGAAGTTAAAGGTCAATAATACCTTAACTCAATCTTTTTTACTTACTTCTAAATTATTATTTCAATCATCGTTAAATCATCAAATTATATTACTAAAAAAATTAAAATAAATAATCTAATAATAATTAAAATAATAAATTAAAAATAATAGAAAATGAATTAAAATTTCATTTTCTGAAGTTAAATTCACAAACACGTGGCCACAGTTTGATATTTATCCTTTTATGAAAGTTGTCAATTTTGACAGTGACAGAAAATTTGTCATAATTGGCAAAGGAGATTGAAATTGAACTGAGAAGACGTGTATTTTGCAAGGAAAAATGATGCACTTTTATACTGGAATATTTATTTTACATTTTTTACATATTGACTAAAATAATATAATATTTTTATTAAATTAATATAAATAATAATTAATTTTATATTTGATTTTAATACGTGAATAATAATAACATTCAAATATTATATAATTATTAAAATTTTATTTTTAAATTTTATAATCATCAACTTTATAATAATATAAACAAATCCATTATCATTTAGTTATGATAAGGACACATAGGATTTTATATTTACTTTTCTTTTAAGACAACAACATTTTCATTAAATTAGTATAATTGTAAATTAAAATCTATATGGTTCAGTGTATATAATTTTAATTTTAATGATGTAAATTAGGATAGTAGAGGTGTCAAAATAGGTCAATCTCTGTCTAACTTAATATCGAGAGTTAATGGATTAAACCAGTTGATTCACTAACTTACTTAACTAAAAATAATAATTTTTATTTTCTTTGGTCCCAAAAAAATTAATTATAATTATGATTAAAATCTAAATAAATTTTAATACAATCTAAAATCATGTTTAACCCCAAATACAAACCACAATCACAAAAATATTAGGTTTGTATTTGTCAACCCAATATATTGGATAGTAAATGATAGTTCAATCCAACTCAAATACAAAAAAATTGTGTAATCATTTATTTACAAGTGAGTTGGTAAACCAATCCAACTTATCACGAATTCAATCTAGATAAATCAATTTTTTTATGGATTAGGACAAAAATTAATTCATAAAGAAATTTATAAAAAAAAAAATTAACCCAATTCCACTCGATCTCGTGTTAAGTTTTAAATCATATTGAGGTATAGATTTTTACCTACTTTGATAACTCTACTTATAAGAGTTCATGCACTGGTGTTCTCTGGCATGGATGAATAGGATTTGTTTTTTCATTTAATCCTTTTCTATTTCCCTCTCCTAGAAACCCAACACAGGGGACCAAAACTATTATTTTGATCGGCGCACAATTATCACCAATATTTTTTCATAGTTAACTATGCTAATTGTACAACAACACTCATGTTTGATTGTGACTACACGTGCGGGAATATATCTTTTTAGTGCTTTTAAACGTCTGAACATGTTCGTGTTATAGTTTGGCATGTTTCCATAAGTTGATATTGGTAATTTCTTTTATTGCAATCATTATTATATTAATTTATCTTTCTGTTTATAATTGTGATTTTGATCTGCAATGATAATATAATATGTGTATGCTGTAAGGGAACAAATGAAACATGTCTGAATGCACAACATTAATAAGGAGTTGAATGTGGAATAAAGATGGACTAAATATTCATATTTTAAATTATTTGAGAATTAAAAGGAGGGTCGTAACCTGATTATAAGAAAGAAAAATGAATTCTCCCTAAGCAACAGGCTTCTTGAGCTTTTCAAGTTTTAGCAATTTCATCTCTTGAATTACATCTTTCAAACTGTTATAAGAGGAGCCACCAATCTGGATTGCTTTCTTTGCCTCCTCGCTCAGCGCTTTCACTCTCCTTCTCACTTCTTCACACTCTTCTCCTCCACCCATCAACAAACCAATAGCCTTTGCAATCTTCTCCCTCCCAACAACCTCATTCCCAAACTCACCCCAAGTTTTCCATTCCTTTGCTCCAACCGGCACTGCGATCTTCAGCACATCCACCACCAACCTTTCATTGAAAAACTGTTCGGCAAAAAGAGGCCACGTCACCATCGGCAAACCCGCATCCACAGTTTCAATAACTGTGTTCATCCCACAATGAGTCACCACACCTCCCACCGCAGGATGTTCCAGAATCAGAAGCTGTGGGGCCCAACCCCATATCAGATAACCCTTCTCGCTTGCTTCCACCCTCTTCTCAAACTCCTCCACTACAGCTCTACTTTCGTCTTCATCAATTTTTCTCACCACCCACATGAAATCATGCCCACAATCTTCAAGCCCGTGAGCTATTTCCCTAATCTGTGTGCCAGAGAAGTTGTTCATGCTCCCAAAACACACATACACCACAGAGCCCTTTTTCTTTGAATTAAGCCATGCAAGCCAACCTTCTTTCCCTTTTCCTTCTTCCACCTCTTTCCCATGTCCCCTTGAACCCTTATCTGCAGCATCTTGGTTCACCCATGACGAAATGGGTCCCACGTTCCAACTCTTGGTCCCCATGATTGTCCTGTAGAGCTCCTCGTAAGCTCCTTCAAACGCATAAAAGCTTTTGAACAGTGATCCGTGACTCCTCTTCTCCGATTCCTTAACTATCTTCATTAAGTACGAGAAGGTGTCATCGGGTTTCTTGAACCGTTCCGGTATCTGCGAACGTGTCATCTCCAAGTTGTAGGGCAACCCAGGAATCAAAAAGCTCTCGTCATCGGACTCTACCTTTTTGTGAGGCTCGAACCGTTCGAGAGAGTCCATGGCACAGTGAGCAAAGTAAGTTCCACCGACGTATATCAGCCTCGGAATTCCAAACTCAGCAGCAGCATCGACACTCCAAGTGTAGAACATGTCGGAGACTAAAAAATCGGGTTTGTACTGATGTAAGAGTTGTTGGAATTGAGTTTGGATTGTTTTGTTAAGTGCTTCGAAGAGTTTGCTTGCTATGTCTTTGGACGTGGTTGCGTTGATGGTTTCCACTCCTTCTGGTAAACCTGGCACGTGCGGCAACTGGACAAGGTGGGTTTGAATGGAGCGACCGCGGCTGGCGTCACGGTCGATGGAGCTTTGAAAAACGGCGGCGTTTCCTGGTGTGGTAATTATGGTGACATCCACGCCATGCATGGCGAAGATCCTGGCTATGTCTACGACGGGTACGAGGTGGCTCGGCGTTATAAAAGGCAGAAAAATTGCCTTTAGCTTTTCATACTCACCTTCGACACCAAAAGACTCCATGATCATCAAGATCAAGAATGATTCTTAGTCTAACCTTGTTATATGATCAAGGTTTATTTATATATGGAAACTAAATTCATTTCACCAATTACCACATATCTTGACTTGGTGCCTTATAGTTTAATTGTTTTTTTCTTACCAAAGTTAGAGAATGCATAAAGTTAATTAACATTTAAAAAATACATAAATGTATTTTTAAATTGTTATTTTACAATCCACAGTATTTTTTTAATACATTTATACTTGTCATGATTAATTATAAATTTACGTTTTGATTTTTAATTATATAACATTGTATAATTTTTCTATAAATATAGAAAAATTATAAATTATAAAGATAGCAGCGATTATACAACAAAAAAAACAGAAGATATGTTCTACTAAAAAAATTTATTAAAAAATATTTTAAAAATTAAAAGTTAAAAATCAAATTTTGTTTTTCATTCTAAAAGAAAACTGAAAAACTCGATTCAAAGCTAAGTGTAAACATTGGTTTGATTTAGGTTGCCTTTTATACTGAATTAATTGGAACCTATTCATGTATTTAAGTCTGTTAAACAAAAAGAATTTCTCTTATATTTAACTCTAAAGGAAATCAGAATACTAATATTAATAATGGTGTGTTTAGTCTTACAAAATATAAATGAAGATTTTAAATCAGTTACTAATATTAATAAACTTTGAAAAGTTTCTAAAAGTATTACTTATATAAAATAAAAGACGAAATCTGGTATTGTCACTGATCGCCAATATAAATTTTGTTAGCGCCATAGTTTACATTTTTTTAATATATTTTTCTTAATTATAATTATACCACATATAGATTCATTTTTTGAATGAAAATAAAGATTATAAAAAGATACATATCTCTCGGTTTTAAATATTTTTCTATTTTTTAGTTCCGTATTATTTATAATACTTGTATATTTGTTATTGACATTTATCATCTACATATCCGGGTTTTTCTTTTCATTCTAAAACATATACCCATTATCGGAGTTAAAAAGGTCAGAAAAATTGAAAGGTACTAATAAATGACAAATAATATATTAGAATATTTAGAACATGATAAATACGTAGAAATAATAAATATATTATAAATTAGCTTAGACATCTGCGTTTAATTCCTAAAAGTTAAAACCAAGAAGAAAAGTCAACGACCATAGTTCTCTATGCAACCCATCCAACCTCACCCCCCAGTGACAGGTGGCAAACATGTGTGAATTATATACTAACACTATGCCAGATAATCCTTTTATTTTTCAACTACAACACGTCATAGATTAATCTATCTTTGATAATTTCTTTTAAAACTATATTAAAAACGATTTAAATTTATTAAAATATTAATTCCGTGTAGTTTCTTTTTTAAATTACAGAACTAAATTATTAAATAAAAAACAAGGCCCGTCAAAATTAGTAATTTTAAATATTCAATCAGGAGATGATAATGTTTGAGTATATAGTATTAAAAAAAATGTCTTTTTCAGATAAATGGATATAATATTTTTTACATTTGTTTTTTATTTTACAGGCGCTGGGCGGCTATACGGAGAAGGTGAAGGCATGTTTGTCTGGAATAGTTGTCTCTTTATGGATTCCACTGAAATCACACTAGCATCCATCCATGGCCGTCTAAACACCGCCATTTTCTATGTCAAAATGAAACATTGTTTTAAACGTACTAAAATATACAAACTAAGAAAAGCTGTACTACACAAATAGAAATAGAGAATATTGATGATACAAAAGTTTGCAACTATAGCAAGTAAAAGGTAAGCAACAATAAAAAAAATAAAAAGATCACACACAATAATTAATATAATTCAACTAGTGTTAATAAACTTCATTGAAAGAATTAATTCTATAATCCACACCAAATTCAGATATACAACCTATTTATGTAACGATATACATTTCATGTATAGACACTAAAAGACTAAAAAGTTCACTAAAATTATTTATCGCATACATAGAAGTTTTATATGACGTCTTGAAAAGAGTTTATAAACTTTCTAGAACTTAAACTTTACATATTCAATTTTCATAATTAAATTTTGATTTCAATTTTGTCGAGATATTATGATTTTGTTGTGAAAAGATATCTTTAAGGTTGAGAAAATAAATAATGTTTGAATTATTATTGATCTTAAATGCTAAACGATGTGAGTGAAAATGTTGAATGTACATAAATATATAAAATACAGTGAAATAAATCATGTTAATAATAGTATCACAAGTTGAATGATGGGATCATGAATGATGTAATTGCACGAACACAACATTTTATATCTGGAAATTTTCTTCCTATTACCCTATATACTATTCTCCACCTTTTACCCTTTCCTTTCAATTTCTAAAACACCTTCCATAAAATTTAAAATTATGGTTCAATCCTTCAAAATGGATAAATATTAGGTTTTGTCCCTATTAAATAATTTGTGTTTTAACTTCGAAAAAAATGAAATATTATTTTTAAGTTTATTTAAGGCTGATAAATACAATGAAGTTTATAAATTTGTTAGAGTTGTCCCGTATTAATATATTGTGACATCAACATTGACAAATGTTATTTTTTGTGATGACTGTCTGACATTCCGTCAAACACAAAAATAAATAATCAATTATAAAGTCTGATAATAAAGAAGAAATTTTAAAATTTTTAAATTTAAATAATACTTTTCTAAATCAAAATTACTAAGTTTATAAAAACTAAAAATGTGTTTGAGTTTGATGAACAAACTAAATGAAAATCATCAATTGGGCCTTGCTTTCAACTATCCCAACGAACTATGAGAAACCTGTCGTAATAAGGGTATTGGGTTAAGAAACCTGTTCGTAATAAGGATATTGGGCTCGGATATTTTAAACAAGGCATTTTTTTTACACTCCAATAATATCAACTTGCACCCCTGAAAATTTTAAAATTATAAGTTCAGTATGTGATTTTTACCTTTGGGTAACTTTCATGCAAGGATTGTGTAATCTAGATACAATTTGGACTATATAATTTAGAATGCTAATCATCAATATATTTTATTTTAAAATATAAAATTTTTTCATGAATTATTTTCCAGTCGATTTGAACAATTCCAAATGTGTTTTTCAATAATAAAGATTTATTGATTTTGATAAAATATTTTAAAAAGTACACACTTATAACCATTGCAAATAATGAAATTAAGAACGAAGAAAAAAAATAAAACAAGATAAAGTGAAGAATATTAGGACAAACAAGTCATTATACCACTATGAGATGGAGATTGAAATTACTTGCAGTGAGAAATGCACCCTTGAAGGTCACTTATTATTGTTGATACTTCTAATCACAAATTACTTGTAAGCTTTTGTTGAAATATAATCGAATTTGGAAATTCCATATTAAATCCTCATGTTCAAATCTTGGAAATAAAAAATTGACCAGAAAACGTTAACATAACTAATTGGTCAAATTTGAAACTGAGACTAATTATATATGAAATGGATAAATAGTCCCTATAACATTAAGGAACAAAATTAATCAATAATTTTTTTTTTCCTATTAACTATGAGTACTATTGATTCTTTTATTTTTATAAAAGAATATACTAACAAGCTCTTTGATATATTATTTATCAATTAAAATATACTATAAATAACAAAAGTAGGTACATCTTACTATTTACTTAAAGAAAATAACAAAACATGTTTTTAATTATTCTGGATTATTACATATATATTCTGACAGAGGAGGATTTGTGTTTACATATACCATCTTCCTTTTAATAAATTAAATATATAAGAGAAAAATATTTGATTGTAATTTTGAGACTTTGGTTTTAATAAAATATTTCAAAGGTTGAACATCTTTTGTATGAAATTCTTTTGTCAAATATTTGTTTAATGCCTTAAGTTTTTTAAATCATATTCCGTAACTATGTATAGACAATAAAAATTATGATATATTTTTTTTTCAATTAAAAGAATATATAAGCTTGATTGCTTCATTGATATCTAAAAGCAAACATTTAATTGGGGAATACATCAATCATATTCGTGGCTACCGATTTAGTTCTATAACAAATTATTCAGATTCTACACTTCTTACAATTATATTTGGATGATAGTTCTATATAAACAACTTTTACACAATTCTTTCATATAAATAAAGCAAATAGTGTAATTCAAATACTCTTAATCCTCGTAAATCATCTTTTATTATTTTTCATCCATTCTAAATTAGTCTATCACGAGAATTTTTGGTATGCGAATTATTATAATATATCTAAACTAGCACAAATAAAAACACAATTAAATTAGTTTTTAAGAGTTCAAGCTTTAATTTGATCATGACCTAATTTATTTTTAGGTATCTTCTAAATTTGGTACTTTCAATAAAGTAATTATTAGTATTTTTTATTAATTGGCTGTTCAAAAATTTTATATTTTTAATTAAGTTCTTATTATTGATTTTTTTTTTGTGTGAATAACATGGCTGTTAGTTTGTTTGTTGTTTTGTTTAATTGTTTGTAGGTGTCAAGTGATATGAAGTTTTATGTTCAATAAAACAATAGTGTGAGTTAATGTAAGGTGATAACATAAATATATTTTTTATAAAAGTAAAATGATGAAAAAATAATTTGAAATGTATTTTTTTATATATTTATAATTTTATCTAGGCGGATAATCACTTTCGCATTCCTTGTTATAATACCACCAAACTTCTCCTAAGTACACTCCAGTCTCTTCCTGATTTGTAGCGGGAGACGGTATGATTCACTGATGGAAGCCTTATCTATTGTCTCACGCTTTCACCTACAATTTCCCCTACAGTAGATGGAGCTTTCTGCCTTCTCCACCTTCAAAGCAGTGTCTAATGCTTCCTTAATCCAATTTTCTTCTAATCAACTATGCAGCCGTTGCTCTTTTCCTCTCCGTCGCGGCGATTATGGCTTCTGTTGGATTCCCGAACCAAAACAGTTTGTTCGGATCAAGATGTGTTCGGAGAACAAAGGTTCGTCGTCGAACGGTTACGCTAGAACGGAAAACGGAGAAACGAAACCTGATTTCGTCGAAGTCATAGGCATTGGTTCTAGGAAGGACGCTATTTTTGATTTATGCTTGAGCACGCCGTTTCAGTTGCCTTTGCCGCGGTTTTGGTAACTGTCTACTTTCTTTCAATGTTTTCGCGTTTTATATTTTAATTTCGGAATTGTTAATTTGAAACTGTTGTCGTTTACGTGTGAATACTGTGAATACTTTGTTTTGCTTGAACTCGTGATGTTTTTCGATTAATTTTTGGTGCGGATTAGTGTAGGGGACTTCAGGATATTCCTTAATTGGAGATTCAAGTGTTTTCGTGCCTTCATGGCTGTGTTTGCTGCTTCTTTTATTCTTGCTTTAAAAACCTAAGGGAGAGTTGAATAAGCGATAAACCTTATCTACATCGGGAGGCTTGTTTGGGAAAGAGAAAAGTAATTAAAATTATTTGCGTTTGATACAAATTATTTGTAGGTTTCTATAATGCCAAACGATTATAAATCAGTGTGTTGTTACTGTTGGATCGTAAAAGCTTGTAATGATTTTTAGCAAGCATCGTGTGATGAGAGGTTGTGAAATTTTGTTATTGTTCTATGCGTGGCTTTGGGAGTGATACTTCCTATGGTGGTAGAGGACCTGAGGTAGAGGTGAGGTGACCATGTTACAATTACCACTAGATCAAACACTATAGCTAATAGTTAGAACAGAACATTATGTACTTAAAGAGTGTATGTATCACAGCTAAAGTTAAGCGTTTGGTTCCTAGTAGCGTGAGGGGTGTTGAAGAATGTACGTTGACTAGATATAAGGTCAAAATTATAGTATATAAGTTAGTGCAAACCTTACTTTACGAATTGATTTTATAATATTGAATTAGGCTTAAATCCACATTCTTAAGAAAGTAAAATAATCCACAAGGGTTCGTAAAGTTTGTGGTATTTTAGAAACATCTTTCAGAGTACACTGGAAATGACTTATGGATTTAGTAAATCACTTCTTCCATTCCGGATAAAAAGATTTAAATTCTTCTGGAATTGATTTATATTTGTTGTTTTTTGCATTTTGAATTTGTTTTAAGAAAGGAATCTTCTGCAGGAGTATCCTTATGACAGAATCAGAAGAAGTGCAGTTACAACAAAGATCAATTGAAGAAGGTTTTCGTTTGATTTAATATGACTGTGATTATTTTTTATCCTATAATTATATTCTGTCTACCTTAATATAGAAATGCAGGCGTATTTTGGGAGAAAATGTTTAATCGCAACATTCTTCTTGATTAATTCTTTATTATATACAATTCAGAACCAAAAATGAAACTTAGCTTTTGATGAAAAGAAAAAATTGAAGGAAAAAAGGGGTAAAGTGCCTTGTGTTGTTTGTGGATTTCAATTTAAATTTTCATACATATCTCTCATCAATCTCTGTGATTAAAATCTACTAATTTTTGGGCTATCTATTGCAGAACCTCATCCAAGAATTGTCAAAGCTCCCGAATTTTTGAAGTCATGCTCACAGACTATTGTTCTTGTTTGTACATTCCTTACCTTCAAAATCTTGTAGTAAAACCTCTGTTTCAGTAGTAGTAATATGCATCTATGGGTGTCCAGGTGATGTGGTGTGCTGTATCCCTTTCACCTGATGATTTTGTGAAGCATGAAGTAGTCAACTGAGATTCTTAAATTCATTATTTATCATCATAGAGAGATATGCTTACTTGATCAAATGAAATTCTGTAATTATGTGTTGTAGATAGTTTACAGCTGACTGGCATGAGTTAACATTATATTCCTTCAAGGTTACTTATTTTATGCAAAAATCAAATCATAAGATGTATGACTCTTGCTAGCATTCATTATAGTAGTTTGATGCGTGTACCTTTATCCTTCTCTTCCCCTCTCTTTAGGTGGCCAGTGCAGGATATGGCTTGTGCCACACTGTTGCAGCTGATATTTTTGAAACTGTAAGGTCCAGGAATGGATTAACAGTGGCTATAGTTTTGAAGCCATTTAGATTTGAAGGGCTTAGACGCCAAAACGAGGTATCTTGACTCTTTCAATTACATGTTTTTTTACTGTAATTGATGTAAGAAATCACAACTACAAAACATTCTTTCACGTACCGTTTAAACTTTTCCACCTCTAATATGATGAATATTTCTGTGGCCATAGCATCTTATTGAATACGATTACCAGAGAAAATTCCAGTTAAGGTTATTGGTCATTATTTATTCTTCACTTTATGATTACTTGAGATTCCTTGACTAATAATATGTTTTACGGTTAAATCATCTTTAGATCATGTAGTCTGTTTAATACTTTATTTGTGCCATAAAATTCGCAGTTGAAGGCCTTGATACAGAAACTTAAGGATAACACAAACTTACTTATTGGTGAGCTATACTTCATATGTTTGCTTGTTAAAATTTGATTCTGACGAACTTCTTATCTGGCTCATTAATTTTTTCCAATTAGAGCTAATAATTAAAGGAGAATTTTTATTTTTCTGGAAAGAGTATTTACTTATTACAATCCTAACGTGTAAACGTCACTAAAAAGCCATCAATTTCTTCCTATGTCAAGTCTGATGTATGTCCAAGGAGGAATATGTTATAGAAGCTGTCTCTGTGTTAAACTGGTACCAAGCGTAAATGAAAAATTGAATTCTATTCTCAATAAAGGTGATACTGTCTTGTACTGTTGGCAAGAATTGATCAATAAGTGCAAAGGTTCTCTCCTACTTAAGCTTTTTCTGGGGCTTCCCTATTTATTCTCTTTCCCACCTGTAAATAATTGATCTCGGAAAAGTAGAAATAGAATCACTATTTTCCCCTTTATACTGTTTAACATACATTCTTTTTAACTAATTGATAGCTGTCTTTACCCTTTTGGAAAGTAATGTAGTATAATTTACTTTTAATTCAATCATCAATAGGCCTACAAAAGCTACAAAATTCTGCTTAGTTGTTGATTTATGATACAGAAATTGATATTGATGCACTGCTTGAGAAAGACTTGTTGACACTAGATGACGCCATGAAGACTGCTAATGATGCAGTTTTGCTTGCTATTAAGGCTGTCTCTGTTCTGAAGTCTGTAAGTTTAGTTTTATAGTATACTTTCTGCTATTTGTTTGTATAAAACTATTTTGTGGTTACAGATTGAAAAATTTGCAGGAGATGCACAGAAAAATTATAGACAGATTGCATGGTGGGATGAAAGAGGCCAGCCCTTCAGAAATTAATAAAGTAGGTTTCTATGATTTTTCCTTGATAGTTTCAGACCCTTCTTTACATAACTTGATAGCGTTGTTTATATTTTTCTTTAAACAGGACTGCATTTGAATAATGTTTCCATTTTCTTTCACACCCTTCATTATAAAATTGATGCTGTTGTGTACAGATGTTGGAATCCTATAAAGAAGCAGGGATTGGATTTGGAGCCGCTGCTAACATAAAAGCTTCAATTTTGCAGTCTATATTTGATAGTCCTTTCCTGGGTGCTCGTTTGAAGGTATCAATCAATTTTTTCCAAATTCATGCGTGATAAGTATTTTTTATTTGTTGACGGATCACAATTTTTCAAAATACATTTATTTAAGGGCCATTGTTGCTAAATCCATTTTCAGAATGACTGACTGACCCCTCTCTGCCATTTGTTATTGTACTGCCTTTTTTTAAAATTTATTTTGGACATTTTTAGCTATCACTCTTTTCGTTGAGTTCTGGTTCTTTTTCCTTTACTGTATAAGCTTATTATAATTACTATTTTGTTCAGGATCCAAATAGCATAGTTATATGCACTCTTGCCCGTTCAGGACCCATCAGTGATAGTGATATAGAAATCTTTCTACGTACATTCCGTCAAACAACAAATTACACAAAAGATATTATAATATCAGCAATACATGACCCTACGGTTGAGCCCAACCTACTCATAACGACAGTGCTTACACTCGGGTAAGTTTTATTTTTGTGATAAAGAAGAAATTTATCAAGACAAAAAGGAAGGCAAGTTAGGTAAATACATTTCTTGAAGATATGAATATGAACGCATGTTGGTAAACTTCTTTTTTCAGAGTTAGGACTTATTAGTGTGTTTTTACATCTATACATTAAAGTTCATTGCTTCCTTATATTTAATGTTGTTGCTGAGTTGAAATTGAGCATGATTTATCTACATCTGACTCTTGAAATTTTAAGAGAGGATTCTATTATTTATTCTTTGCATCAATATGAGAGCTTAAAAGAAGGTTTGCTTGCTTAATGCTAGTTTTGGTGCAATGAACTGCCATCAATGGGGCACATTGTTTATGCATGTCTTGTTAAACACTGAGTGTCAAACTTGAAGTTTTTTTGGGGTGTGTATCATGTCAGCTTTGTGTCATTTGGGCAAGCAGTGGGATATTGTATGTTTTGTAATGTTTCTTTTCTATCTTACTCCCTGTTTGGTTGAGAAAATGGAGAAGGATGAAAGGGGTTCAAAGTAATGTAGTATGTTTGTTGGAAGCGGAAGAGAGGAGAAACAATTTCATAAAATAATGGGGTCTACCATATTATTTCTCACTTATTTTTGTATTAATCTCTTCTCTATTTTTCTTCAACCAAACATTTAACCTCTGCTATTTTTTCATCTATTTCCACTCTACCAACTTATTTTTTCATCTAACTTGCTTCTTTTCTCTCTACCAAACACAACATTAGTGAAACTTCATATCACATGACTTGAGAAACAACTAGTGGTGTTCATTTCAAAATGAAGGCTGAATTTCGTTCAATTTGAATTGGAAAGATTAGGATTCAATTTGAATTGGAAATCCTACATAATTAAACAGTGGTTTTTCATCAAATTATTTGCGAATAAAATACTGGGCTATATTTGGCCAAATATCTCCATAGTTTTTTTAGTACAGAAATATGTGAAAAAGAAAATTGTGAAAATAAAAGGATAATACACAATTGGAGGGTCTTGATAGATCCTCTCATAACCTTCTATTTATAATGATAAAAACTGATACAATGGAAGATGAAAGATCAAAAGACTATCCTAAATACCTAGGTACAACTCATAGAGTGCACTAGACTTATAAATACAGCTGGAAGTAGTTCCCAACACATAACTCCCTATTTTAGACTTAATAATTACTCTAACATAAATTTAATAATTATTTCAACACTCCCCCTCAAGCTGGAGCATACATATTGTATGTCCCAAGCTTGGAATAGATAAACTCAATCCAAGTCCTTTTGTCAGCACATTATAATGGACTTCAAGAGTAGCTATCAAAACCAAAAGAACAATTAAGTCCACGTAACTCCATTGGTAGAGATTTGAGCACAAACTACAAAGTAGACATCTTGCTTCACAAAATATTTGGAGATGTTTCAGTGACAAAGAAGGTTACTGCACTGCCATATGACAATGGCCAGCGGATATCATATTGGCTGGCAGCAGATAGAGGGCAGTAATCAGCTAACAACAGCTATGGAGAATAATATTAAATGGAGGTGCACAACCACATAACTTCAATTAGGATGAATCAGTCCAAGAAGATTGCCATCAACGACATATGGTGGCCAACAGTGGCAAACAACAATAGATTGCGACAGAGAAGATTATCATCAACGACAAATGGCAGCCAACAGTGGCGGACAGCGATAAACTGCGGCTAGACAAGATTACCATCAACAATGGATGGTGGCCTACAGTGGCTGACAGCGACAACTGCGGCAGACTAGATTGCCATTTTCGAACGGCGTGGACAATGCCAAATAGACTAAATTCCAACAGCCAGGCTTGAGACAAATAATAATGTTGATGCCTTAGATGATAATGTAGAATCCTTCCTGTCAAATGATGGTGGAGATGGTGGAAATGTCTATGGAGCAGTGAAACAAAGCCCAGCTGAGCAACAGAAAGAGTCTTCAAAGGGTTTCACCTTTGCAGAAGTTAGTAGCATAAGATCGAGGAACATCAAAGTTACTTGTTGTCACTTTCCTTCAGATGGAAAGTGGCTTGCCAGTGCTGGAGATGTCATGAAGGTTGTCTTCTGGAACATGGACACTTTTAAGACAGAGAACAGTCCGCTGTGTACAAGAATATAGTGGGCACTCTTCAGCTATAGTGTCTCTTGATTTCCATCCTAAGAAGATTGAACTCTTCTGCTACTGTGACGGAGAAAATGAAATTTGGTTTTGGAATATTAATTCTTCCAACTGCTTTCGAGCAACTAAGGGAGTTTATTCACGAGTGAGGTTTCAACCTTGACTGGGGCATTTACCAGCAGCCAGGCTTGAGACAAATAAGCTATTCCCTGTAGGCTTGACAAATTTCCCAAATCACTGGAATAGACCAGAAACAGACCAGAAACAGACTCCCCCTCACGCTGTGAGCAACCTTCAACCCATAACTTTGGTTGTGAAAATATTTTTGAGGGCGTGATAAAAAAAAAGGAGAGGCAGAACGAAGGAGTTGCGAGGAAGAAAATGATGGCTCAGGCATTGAAGCTGTTACCAGTGACACACCTGTTTGCTATCAACAGTGACAATAGACTCAAATTTGTAGTGACATTAGGATAAGGAGAAAACAGGGAGATCCACCAAACAACTTCGAACAAAATGAGACTGCAACAACACCTTAGACTGGAGGCAATAGCGTGTTGCGAGCAGAGAAAAAGATATATTGCAGAAACGCAATAAACAAGAAATCATAGGGTTTCAAGAAAGAGGAAAAACTTAGGACACCCACCAAATGACTTCGAAACCAGGAACCAAGGGAATATATGGACTCAGCTTGCTCCGGCGAGTCGTACGGCGATGACATGAAGAACATCGGACCATTGGAAGACGGCGCGTGAGACTCACGCGCTCAACAGCGGCGCAAAGAACTGACATGCGTGACGGCGCGTGGAGACGAATCTGGCCTTGATCTCGGCGGGGTTGGACGTCGCTCGAAGAGGCGACCCTGATCTGGTGGTCGCCAGACGAAACTGCGACGCTAGTCGACGGCGGCCGGCGGCCGGCGATGGCGGAAGACGGCAGACAGAGGCGCACTAATAGTGAACAGTGGTTCACATTGTTGAATGGTTAAAAAAAGAGTGGGTAGCTTTAGATAGTGATGGACAGCCGCTGGCAGGTGGCCGGAGGCAGAAGGCGGCGACAAACAGCAATAAACGATGGACATTAATGAAAATGCAGTGGACAGAACTGAGATTAGGAGAACAGGATGCACATTGAAATACTTCAGACATAAGTCTTTGAAAGATTTGACTCCGGCAGCCGCCGCCGGCCAGTGGCTGCCAGCGAGCAACACAAACACGACGAAACATAAACCACCTGCTCTGATACCATGTGAAAATAAAAGGATAATACACAATTGGAGGATCTTGATAGATCCTCTCATAACCTTCTATTTATAATGATAAAAACTAATACAATGGAAGATGAAAGATCAAAAGACTACCCTAAATACCTAGGTACAACTCATAGAGTGCACTAGACTTATAAATACAGCTGGAAGTAGTTCCCAACACACAACTCCCTATTTTAGACTTAATAATTACTCTAACATAAATTTAATAATTATTTCAACAAAAATGAACTGAGTTTTTCTAGGGCACATGACTACACCATGCTGATAACTTTCTTTAATCTTTTTATTTTTTCCTTATTCCCTACACAGTTTCTGATAGATTTCTCTTGTCATTTAATTAGCTGTTTAAATGTGCAACGATCTTCCCAGAATGGTGGTATACTATCCAGACTTGCCATGCATTTTCCTCTTATTTTTTTCTTTTGGGGAAGACATAGTCAGCAACAAGTTGGCACTGAGAAACGGACTGAAGTATTTCCACCAGAAATGATGAGTTCTGATGATGTCGATGAGAGGACAAATCAGATCGCGTTAGATGGTGTAGATAGCAATCTTGATAAAAACTGTGTGGAGTTGGAGCCAACAATGAGCAACAACTCGAAGTTGCCTGCTTCAAGGTTTTCTCTGACTTCCTCACCTGTTCCTCATAGTCTTTTTCAGCAATGTTTCCTAATGTTACACAGTTTTTCATTTTTGCTTTTGAACTATATTAGGGATTCAGGAAAAAGTGAAGATTTATTTGACACCTCTTCCAACTATAACATCCTTTATGACTCTATTACTGAAGGAGGTAAGTTTTGAGACAGAATTGAATTAATGTTTCAGTTGACTTAACATTTGTCTGGTAATTTGTTTTGAGTTGTCTATTAAATTTCAAACCAAGTTGCATTAGGTGACTCTGCTTTTCAAAGGGAGCAACTTGAGAACTGGAATCTAGGTCCCGGATTTGAGGTGGCAAAGAAATGGGCCCAGGAAAAAGCTGCTGATGCTACACCAATTGTTGATAACCTAAGCATCTTCCACCTTCCTGTTGGTGTGAGGCCTTCAGAAGAGTTGAAAGAGAGACTAGAAATCTCATTTTTGACAAAACAGCATGAGCCTGATACTGATAATGTTGTAAAAGCACAATCATTAAATGGAGGTACGTCTCCTTGGAGTGCAGCGACTGATGCTAGCTTGGAAGCAGTTATGGAATTTGCATCTTCGCTTTTGAAAGGAAAGAATGCTAATAAATCAAAGACACATGGAGTACTATCTGTTCGTGCGGCGTCTATGTTGGTAATAATGAGTATCACATTTATTTATGATATATTTTCATTTATTTATTACTGAAGAGAAATTGAGGAATATTTTGATACTAGGCGTATTCAAGGGAAATGTCTCCTAAATTAGATGTGCATCGATTAGTCATTTTCTACTCTAGTAGCTTTGTATGTGGTTTTTTTGAGATATTTTCTATACAACTATCTTCTTTTAGATTTACCATTAATTGTTGTCATGTGCTAGAAAATTAGTTGTCTTTTGCGGTTCTTTCCTTTTAGTAAAGTTCTTTATTACTAATAATATAATAATAGAAACAGGGATAAAATGTGTAGCCTCACTATCTCCAAATTAAGCTCGATTAGTATATGAATATGAGCTCAAGTTTGACCCCAGCTTCCTATTTGCAGAAATATGAAAATACACATTTGAAACTTTTGCAGCTTTGCTTAAATATGCGTTTTGCAAGTTACACAAATTTGGCTTTAGTAATTAGTTCAGTGGTGAACTTCAAATTTTATGGATATTATCAAATTTGTTGATTGTAGTTTCTCCGGTTCAAGCTCTTACAGATGTGGGCAAACAACTGAATTTCCAATTTTGCATGACAATATAACTTTCCAAAGAAATGACCTCAGGACACTAATACCTCTGTTGCTTTTCAAGCGCAAGGCAAATTCAACCTTTTTATGAGGTCATAGTGTTCTTTAATGAATAAGTAATACGTACTTTGTTTGAGTGAAATTTGTGAAAATTTATTCATGATCAACAGCTATATAACAGTTATTACTTCATTACTTCTAAATTTAAATTTTTGACGTGCCATACTTTATTACGTAATTTGTTTGAGTGAAATTTGTGAAAGTTTATTCATGATCAACAGCTATATAACAGTTATTACTTCATTACCTCTAAATTTAAATTTTTGACTTGCCATACTCTAATAGGTCGGTGCTTTTGGTTCCTGAAAAGTTTCCATATTTTGGTTTTTGTCTCCCATTTTTATTACCAATAGTTATCGTTCCTGTATCTTTTGAAAATATTCAAACTTATTTTTAAAGGTTAACTAAGTTTGGGTATTGAAAAAAATTTAGGAAGTAAAACCAATGATTTAAAAATGCAGGGATAAAAACCAAAATTTGAATTTTTTTCAAGACTAAAATACTATTTACTCGTCATAGTTTATTGCAATCTTAATTCATACATGTTGATTCTAGATTGATCGTAATATTTTTGTACAGGAGGCGGAACGTGATTTGTCAAAAAAGTGGAGTCCAGTGGTGGAAATGCAATATAGGGGAGGAAGATACAAGGGACGATGCCAAGGAGGTCTACCTGAAGGAAAGGTAAATTCGTAATAGTCTATAATAACAAGCACACTAGGCTCGGAAAATATGTTTTTTCTCTTCCTTTTTTCTTTGGCCTACACAACTCAATGCTGAAGATAACCAACTATGTTAAATAAAAATTTACAACCAGGGGCGCCTTGTTCTCAGAGATGGGAGCATATATGATGGCTTATGGCGGTATGGTAAGAGATCAGGTCCGGGTACATTCTATTTCAAAAACGGAGATATGTTTCAAGGATTATGGAGAGATGATGTCATTCATGGCAAGGTTTGTACCCTTTTTTTAAGTTGATTTTCTAGATATAATTGTCAAAGCCAAAAGTACGACAAAAAGTAATTTGTTTTGTAATATATATGTTGGATTCTGCTACCATAGCGTCTTGTCTGTGTTTGTGCCAGGTTAGTCTCATAGGTTGTCTTAGGATCTCTTAAAGCTAATATAAATTTTAGCAATAGTTATACATCCTGTAACTAAAGGAAATTGTTTCTTGTCTGTATATGTATCCAATTACTAGCAATGGTTGCATTGATCTTGTACACCAATTTTCGAAATGAGATGGTAATTGTGGATTCTTGTTTCATATAATCAATAAATAAATTTGGAAAGTGCAGCATCGTAATTGCATAATGGATTGCACAATAATCTTTGACAGTGTATTAGATAAGATTCATCGTAATTGCTGTATTGATTAAGCAGGGTTGGTTTTATTTTCACACTGGTGATCGGTGGTTTGCAAACTTTTGGAAGGGAAAAGCTAATGGCGAGGGACGATTCTACACAAAGTCCGGCGATGCCTTCTTTGGCAATTTCAAAGATGGATGGCGACATGGCCAGTTTCTCTGTATTAATGCGAATGGGACAAGGTTGGTTGGTTGGTCTCTCTTTCAGTTCTAATAAAGTTTCGGTAGTCCTACCAATTTAAATTGTTAACATATGCTTCTCAAATATGAAGGTTCTGCCCGATATGATCATATACATGATCATGACATTAAGAGGGAATATAAATGTTCAATGGACCTGAGCTTCAATTTGATAACAAATGGCCTTCATAAAGATATAAATTAACAAAAGCAACTAAGCCACGGTGTGTTTGTGCGGCTTACAATCAATGGACCTAAGCTTCAATTTGATAACAAGTTAAAACATTTGTCTTATTAATTTTTTTATTGATAAAAATATATAGTTTTATAATTCTCTTTATTGGGAACTGTTTATTCAATGATAAGAAGTCAAGAAAAAAATTTCTTGCAGAAATGTGAATGTTGCATTTCATAAGTGCATTAGGCAAAAGTTTGGGGTAGCGCTATTGTAGAAAATATGATACGGTAGACAGAAGCTGAGAAAACTATATTAGTCATGTATTGTAGAAAACTATAGTAGACACGTGATTTACGACAAAATATTAGTCGTGTAAGCGTTGTACCCGATCCCACATGGCAGCAAAGTGTTTGGTTGTGCCTGTCCTTGTATATTAACAATAGAAGTTCAATCATATAGAGGCAGAACAGAAGTCTTGTAGTGCAATATCACAAACTTGTGTAGGCTTTCATCTTTGCTTATTTGAAACGACAGAATTTTTAAATTTTCCACCTTTTCATTACTTGTAAATGGACACAGTTCATGTACACCTTCCTGCCAGTATGATTGTTCGTCACCAAATTGACTTGTGTGCGTAACTGGCATATGAACAGGTACACTGAAATTTGGGATCATGGTGTTCGTGTAGATAGCAAGCATTTGGACAGATGAGCGACGTGGACGAATGCGGTATCCAAAATTTTGTAATTACTGTGCATTTTAGTCTTGTCTCGATTTTTTAATGTTTTGTTTATCTCTTTTTGTGTTGTATTATTATTGTCTTTATTTTCCCACGTGGCCAATCTACCCTCTGTCTTCTTTTTCCACCTATTCTTGTAGAACATGCTAGTATCCATATCTCGGGTTTTAAAAGTATTTCGGAATCCAACTATAACTTTTAGTAGATATATAAAACAAAATCAATTGTTTTTCGTATTAGTTTTAGCATATAAAACATCATATACTTGAATCTTCTGTGTACCATATATTTAAAAATCTTGTATTGTAATTTACTGTAAACAAGCTTATCTGATCCGTTTGTATCTGTCATCTGATATCCCATTAAACCATTGAGTTGGGAGATTGACTAAATTGGATTCACTTTTACAAAGCTATTCAGATAAAAATTAAAATTAAAATTAAGAATAGAATATGAAGAGAAGACAGAAATAAGATATTTTAAATTCTTGCCCTACTTTTCCAATATTACGTCTTTTTCTTTCTCTTATAAGTGATTACGTGCATAAATTCTAGAATTTTTATTTTTGTCCAAACACTATTTTATAAAATTGAATTATAATCTTAAAATTAAAGAATTCAAATAGAAGAGGCCATTACCAAGTATCTTCAAATGGTTTTATTATTACGGAATGAGTTTTATGAAGAAAAAAAGTTTAATTTTCATTTTTTCCTCGATAACCAAATTGCCAAAATTTTACCTTTCTTATATATATATATATAATACCTTTAGCAAATCTCAAAGATATTGTGTAGTATAATCATTCTAGCATTAATTTAACATATTCCAGAAATTTAAGGACTATACCAGAAATAATTTAACATTTTTGAAAAATTCACTTCAGAATTAATTTTAAACTACTTAGGAAAGTTTATTCTATAATTGCATGAGAATTCTAAAATAATCTTTTTAAGAAAAGATACAATATTTGTGTGTGGATAATTTGGTCGTTTCATGTTTTTGGACTGTCTGCAAACGACATTTGAATAATTTCTTTGAAATTCATATGAAACATTTTTAACTACAAAACCTAATTAAAATATATTGAACTCAAATTGAGTTTAAAATTGGTTTGGAAGTAGTTTATTGAGCCATAAAACGATTTTAAATAAAAGCTGCAACATTAAAAATGTTCGACTTCGATTTAGTTTGGATTTTCAAAAGAAAATTATGAAAAAATGATATATTAAAAATAATGTCTTTCGGGACGAATTTTTTATCAATAATTTTTAGTAATGAGTTTTAGATGGACGTTTTTTTTTCTAATTACAAGAAAAGTGTGGGAAATACAAATTCAGAAGGAGAGATGATGATATTTAAAGTATTTAATTGACTATATGTATTCTAATCTATATTATGGGAATATATACAACATTGTGATTGAATATTTGAAGTTATTTTATTTTCTGAACATGTTATTCTTTCTACAAAGTTTTATTTAGAAATTATTGTATACATAGATTGAAAAAGTAAAAAAAAAAAAAAAAAAAAAAAAAAAAAAAAAAAAAAAAAAAAATAAAAAAAAGAAAAAGAAAAATAAAAAAAAAAAAAAAAAAAAAAAAAAAAAAAAAAAAAAAAAAAAAAAAAAAAAAAGTAGAGTAAATAATATAAAAGATATGATGAAAAGGGAATGAGAAGATTACTAGAGAAAGAGAGAGAAATACGAACTTCGTTCCGAAGCATCTTCATCCGTAGACATTTCTCCGGAAAGCATAATTAGGGTTATCTGACGCTGTCTGCATACCATCCCTCCGAAGAGCTACGAATTTAAGGGCATTGAATTTTATCAAAACCATCGAGACTTGCAACTCACTATGAACAAAATTAGTAATTGTGCAATAGAGGGCAAAGAAACGGAAGCAGGGCCATGGTTAAAGGCAGAAAGTAGCTTTCAAACAATTCATCTACAGCCCTTTCAATTTAACTAGTTTGTTATTCTTGCTTCAATTTCTAAACTAGTTAAGACCTGTTGGGTTTATGTTTCTGAATTTATTTATTGAGGGAAAAGACGAAGACATAGATGTTGACTGTTGAGGATAAGAAAATAGTTCCAGTACCATAGTGCTAGAAAATTTGCTCTAGGAAAACACAAAAAATCAACGAATTAAACAGCTTATTACATCTTACATATTGCCCAATGTACTTTTACTTGGAAGAATTCTTCCATCAAATGTTAGTTTAGCAAAGTTGATTTTCCTAATTCAAACCTTCATCCGAGTTCACAGTTGAACTTCCACATTTAAGTCAGAAATGTATGGAATGAATACTTTATTCTTCAGGACTCCTTTTTGGTGCATCATGGTGCCTGAGAGAATCAAGGCTGAGGTGAAATTTCACCCCATTAATAACAGGAAATGATAAGTCAAAAAGAGTTGTTTCACAATGGTAAGGAAAAACAAAGTTAAATTATAGAAAGGCTTGAGTAAACGGCCAACCTGCATTTTTGAGGAACCCTCCAGGAAACAACCGACAACTTCTTCAAACTTGGAGGTAAAGATAAATAATGTTTCCAATCCTGAAGCATTATTCTGAGATCGTGAAGCTTGCTATCCAAACCAAAACAACAGTTTGCATGCATGGTACAAACATGGTTTAAATCTCTACTTGGTTCACAAAGACCACCAAAATTAGATGTATCCAAAAACCTCATCTTCAGTCCAGTATAAGTAATGAAAGGATGAACCTTGATGAAGTTAAGGACATCTTGATCATGGTATCCAGGATAGGTTTCTCGTGAAGAGTACCAGAATTTATAAAACTCTATTGATCTATTATTGGACTTTACAAAGTTGAACCCTCCGTTGGGTCTGTTCTTTACATCATCAAATCTACCAGTGAAATGATCGCACGCTATCTGGAAGTCTGCATCAACGTGAAAGTGTGGAAATGGGTTCCTAAACCACATGACATCGGCATCCTGGGACAGGAACACCAAAGTAAGTATCTAATTAAGATACTTCTGAAATTTATCTAGCTTCTTCTATAGGTTTTTCTGAAGTCTTGTCCTTTTCATATCTTCCCCTTTTGCAAAAAGAAAATTCAGTGTAGGAAGATACATAAGAGCATCAACAGAAAATGTATAGCCTAAACTTTGCTGTTATGACACTATGCACTGATACGCTAGTTCCTATCAGTTGCGAATTTCAGTTCAAATAAAATTCCGAAAAGGAAGTTAGAGGCAGAAGTTTAGCTCAACATACAATTCTACAAAAATAACCAAGGAATCATAAATTAGCCAAGTATACAAAGTCAAAATACAAGTAACCCATTCCCTCACTCACACGACAGACAGTTTTTCCCATCACGCACTATATCATAAGAAAATCAATCACAAAAGCAATAAATTCCACAACTTTTAGAATGTTTCCATGGCCACTAAAACTAAAACCACTTTAATGTTCACACAAGTTAGTCCTTGTGAGCTGCAAGAGGTATTATTAGTGATGGAAAAAATAACTTACTGTGAACACAAAATTGTATCCCATCTCAAGAACAGAACGTAGGAAATCAATCCTTCTCCACATCATCATTAAGTAGCGAGGAGTCATAAAGTACGCCTCTTCACGAAAGTCGGTTTCTTCACTAACAAGACAAAAGCAATGAATATGTATAACCTGACAGCGTGCAAAGGCCTTTTGGTCCAATGCAATGATTACCAGATGATTTAAAAAGGAACGGGTACGATCACCTATTCTAAAGCTCTCAAGGAAAAGATCAATGATTGAATTTGGAGCTGCCCATGCTGCATTTAACGTCGTCAAGATTACAGTTCTGTCTTTCATAGCAGCGTCATTCAGGACCTTTTCGAGTGGATATTCATTGCTAGTCTGCTCGAGAGTCAATGATGAAGATTATGCTTATGCTTATGAAACTAGATAAAACAAATGGATTTAGTGTTTATAAATATTCACATTTGAATAACTTTATTCATAAGACCAGAGAATGACTAAAGTATATTCATATCAACAACAGACGCTACAATAATTTTACATTGGGAAATCACCAGCTATTACAAGTATTTCTAATGATCTAATCAACTAAATTAATAGTTCATAAACCTAGTTCCAGTCAACTAAAGTTGAGAATATCTGAAAGTTGCGCATATATCGATTAAAGAAATTTGACACTCAATGTCCACTGAAAAACACCAGTACAATTGACACTACCACAATTAATTCCCCAAATTCATGTCTGTCTCTCGATGATATGCATAAAATACACTTCCTAAAACAAACACATCCAGACTATTCAACTCTGGAAAGAAATTACAGCTCCAATGGCATTTCAATTGGTGATATAACACGGTAAAAACACAAGGCAGTGCATTAATTGTTAAATAAATATAGGTAATGAGACAATGCATTACTTAACTAATTAAGCAGGCGAAAAACAGCGAAGTGACGGAATACGCAGCAACGAGTAGCAGGAAATGAAAAGCAATGCACAATGCGAGAGAACAGAACGAAGCAAGCAACAGAACTGACCGCAAGGGGATCGCTGTACACCGATGGAAAAATGCTAGGAAGGCCTGAGAGGGAATAAGCGTAAGGGAAGGTGGAGAATAATCTACGAGAACTAACGTCTCCAAAGAGCACCAAGCAAGAGAGGGAAACGGTGGCGAAGAAGAACAAGGCGGCGACGGCGCGCCGTAGGTTGCGGACTTTGGTCTGCCGAAGCATGTCGGCGGAGAGATCACCAGCGGCTAAGCGACGCGTCGCTCTGGCGGAGGAAAAACATGTCCTCTGGCGGCGCGTGAGAGGTCATGATAGCGTTTGTGTGAAGAGATGATGAGAGAGATCAGAAATTCAAAAATCGAGGTGTGAAGAAGTGTGTGGATTGAATGAAGATTGTGTGTTCGAGTTGAAAAGCTCAAGATTCGAAGTGATTCTGTTAGAAACGCAATGCCGAAGCATTTTGGTGTTACTGTGTCCAGTGTGCCCATTGCACTCACACCTGGCATTGCACCTTCTCAATTACTTGCAGTTAGTCAACAAGAAAAACATCCTATTTTTATTTTTTTTCAATTTCTTTTGTTATTAAAATTTTTTAACATGATAAATCTCAGACACTTTAAAATGTATACTATATTTATTTTACTTTTTCTAAAAACTTATGAAATGAATAAAATGGAGATATTCATTAAATTTTTCAATCTTACTTATCATCACCTCTGATATTTTAGGTAAGATAAAAGTATTATAAATGTGTTATTAACAAAGTCTCAAATGATTACTATTCACTAATTTTTAGAGAAAAAATCACTTGAATTACAACTTTTTTTATAGTATAATTAACGGTAATTTTGATTGAAGAGTATAAGTTAACATATTTCTAGTATAAAAATATTACATTGTGAATCCCTTCGAATTACTATTAACGTGATTATTATAAAAATTAATAATTATTATATATTATCATTTATTACAACAGTGAAAAAATATATTATAGGACATAAATTGTTGTTGATGTTGTGAGACCCCTTTTTTTCTATTTTAAACTTTGTCCTGAAGAGGGGTTGGGCCTAGCCATTTAAGGGTCCAAATTCAATCCACATTGGACCCCAAGACCCCCTCACAGTCACTTACCCTTCATTCTGTCACTTTTACAGAAAATAGTCCTCTCTGTGTCTCTTGTGCTGAAGGAGAAAGCTCTGTTAGGGCTTGAACAAATTCCTTGATTTCCATAGTTGAAACCTCTTTCTACCACGTAAGTTGATTCCTTCCCTTGTTTCCTTTTGTTTTCAGCTCCTAAGTTCTGGTCCTACCTTAATCTCTATCAAATCTGAATTCTTTTTTGTGCTCGTGTGTTTGTTTTCAGCTCATTAAGTTGTTCTTGGTACTGGTTCTCTTCCACCAAGAGTCCTTTAAGAACGTTTAGCTCCATTCGAGGTAAGGGAAGCTAAAGTTTATGTTTTTTTAAAGTTATTATGATTTCTATATAGGCATCAGATTTATGTGACAGGAAGCACCTTGTAATTTAACTGTTGCTGGACAAGGTGCATCATTTCTGTACTTTTATTGGTATAGTGTCTGACTGTATTTAATATTTATCCTTTTAAGGGTATGTCATTTTCTGTACATAGTTTCTTTGGTTGAAATTTTAGATGTTGATTGTTGCCCGCATTGAATCATTGACATTAGATACTTTTATTTATTTGTTGAGATTTTATTCATAAAAATAGTTTGCCTTTGGTCTCAATCTCTGAAGACTTGGGTTTATGTTGAATTATGAACCAAGTAAAATTGTTTTTTTTTTTTAAACATTTGTGGATTGATATCTTGTTTAAATTATTCTTTTATTGAAAATTTCCCCTGTGCAGGATTTGTAGAAAATAATTTAAGGTGTTGATGCTTACATTAAAAATGGCATGTCCCTTGACAATTTTCATATTGCATCGAGTACGTTTTATGTTTTGTAAAAATAAAAAATCTAGATAAAAGTATAAATGTGAGGAGTATTCCCTTCTGGGTAAATTATATTTTGGTTAAATAATTTTTTAAATTATTATATATGTAACTATTTTCACCAGAGTAAACCAGTTTAATGAGAACAGAATACACTGTTGTAAAAGACATTATTTTGTTGCAAGTGATATCATGAATCCCTACATGTATTGATTTTTAGACGGGTTACTTTTTCCTTCATCTCATAATTAGTAATGTCTTTCCTCTCCTAGTAAAGGTCAAACAAAAAATATATATATAATAAATAATAAATATTCTTTTAGTTTTCTGATGAAATTTTAATCATTTTGTTACATTTTAGAATACCAATATCTTTGATCCTTGTATAAGAATAAATGACAGTAATTTTTATTCTCATTATTATAAAAGAAAAATGTTTTTTTTAATGTATTAATTACCAATTACCAATTTAACATAATTTGTTCAAAGTCTTTCACATGCAAGTTTAACAATGGATTTTACTTTTATATGCTACTGTCAAATATTATTAAAACTATTTATATATTTGTAAGTTCAAAACAAATGTCAGATTTTCAATGATAATACATGTTTTTTTTAGTCATTCCTATGAAACTCAGGTAGGAGATGCTGTGTTGACTGTTGTTTGTTTTATGATGGTTTTCTTTAATTTTCCCTTACTCAATATAAATGATCATGTCTGTTTGTATGCTTTAATGAGATTGATAATAAAAATGTTGGTATGGAAAGCATGACTTGTTTTGTGGTTGGTGGAATGGCATGAAAATTGAATTCTTGAGATGGCATGTGGAAATTTATTGGTAAAAGAGTTTCAAGGGAAACTCTTGGTAATGGTAGTTAGTGTATACCTTGATATAGGAGATGTCTAGATAAAGGAAGGTATCCTGAACTCTAATAATCATTCACGCTCACATAGAGCAGAATGATTTATGTGGTGAGAGTGACAGGAGGTCCTAGTCTTGGGACGTATTGAGCCTAAGACATTAGAGGATTAACCTTGTGTGTGGTTGGGTAATAACCCCTTGCGTCTAAACTCTGCAGAGTTTAGAAACCAGAACAGGTGCATACTTCCTTTAAATTCTATATCAAGAGTATGATCCGGATATTAAGTCATAGAGTCTTGCAATTGTTTGCTTTCACATGATTTGGGTGCCTACTGCTTTGTTTGATTATAACATGTTTATCATTTGGTTGCTTGATAACATGTTACAATATTTTACTCTAGCTCACCCTTTCATTTTTGTTTGTTCCTTGCTTTGCTCTCTCTTTTGCAATGATCACTAATTTATTGGTGTGAGCAGATGTGGAAACCCTTGGTAGAACTCAGGATGGTGAAGATGCTGCTGTGTAGAGTGGTCCCCATGGTCTGGGTTATGGCTCACTGTTGAACCACTTTTTGAAGAACTCTTGTTTATTTAAATTCGTTGCTCGGTGAGCAATCTTTTGTAAAACAATAGTACCCTTGTGTCCTTTTATGGCAAGTGTGGTGTGCCTAAGCTTTCATTCCAAGTATACTATGGATAACTGGGATAACTGTAATAGTCAGTGCATGTATGCTTCATGATATGTGCTCTTTTACATTATAATTATGTGATGCTTAATTTTAGTAGATTACTCTAATTAAATTGGGATGTCACATATGTAATATTAATGAAAATATAGAAAGAGGAAGGGGAGGGAGAGGTAGTTATGTTTTTTTTCTTTTTGTCTTTAAATCTTTTGTTAATGTTATTAATGTAAATAGAAATTTGTTATTAATGTTTTTTCATGATGTAACTACTTGGAAATACTTAATATTGGAAGTGGTTTAGAGCTTAAATATTTTATTATTAAAATATAAATTTAATAAATCGAAAAAAAAATAGTCCAGTCTAATTTAATTAAGATTGTAACTTTTCTAAAATTCTTTTTCTTTTTCTTACATTTTTGTATGAGATTCTAACCAACAGTTTTCTTTTTTTTTAAATCATGACTCACCATCTTCATAAAATATTTTGGATGCAAAACAAATGTATACAGATTTTGTAATTATAAGCCTTTTAAACTCTGCCACTTAGTGGTAGATTTTAAAAAATAGTTTAGGGATGCTAAGATAAGATGTATGCAGATTTTGGAAATTAATCCAGGTAAGTTGTTTTCTACCAGTACTTTAATTAATTATCTTGGTATTAAAGATGATATGATCACTAGTTTTGTTGTAAAAATGTAGTATGTTGAATGGATTTGTATAATTGAGTTAATATTGAATTTTGATAAATATCATATTTATGACACGATTGTGTGAATATTTATCAATCAGAATTTATCTGCTTAGCCATTTTTAACCAATTATACCATTATTAGCATAAAAAAAAGAGCATAATTGTTCAAGACATACCAATTATTTTATTTGATATATTTGTTGAATTTTTGAACTATTGCAAATTCATTAACATTTTAATAAGTTACCGAACGAAATTTGACTTATAAAAATCATAATTTGTTACCCGAGTCTTGTAAACAAGATTTCCTGGGTTTAGATTATTGAATAAGTATACTGGTAAACAAAAATCATTTTAATACAACTCAAATAGTTCATGATGGTTGGGTTTGTGGGTGCATTGAGCTTTAGTACTTTCTTGGAATAGTTGGTACCCTTGTTAAGTGAAATTCGAGATATAAAAATCCAAAAGGTTCAAAGGAGATGATTGTTGGACGAGTCTAAGTGATTGTTGCACAATTCAAGTATCACTGAGTGAGTTTACATTCAAAAATGTATTCTTGAATGAGTAAAGATGCTCGTTGGATGAACCCAAGTTTAAAAAACTTCTAACTTTGTTTTGTTAAACAAGTTTGTATGCTTGCAGAACAAAAGAGGAAATATTTTATAAACAAATGAATTGATTTTGAGACTTCAAAAAAATTATGTAGATGTCTCACCAAATTAAGTTAGTTGTAAGTCAAAATCTCTTGTGAGAAGTGTGTAAGGTAGACAAAGTTTGAATGTTAGTCAAAATTTATTGTTGTTATGTATAAGGATGATTCAGGTTTGAGTGTTAGCAATACATATTGTTCATATTATTGATTAATCATAATATATGGTACATGAATACTATACATATACACATATGTAAAACAAATACATATACAAATATTATTAAAAACATGATAACTATCTAATGTAAATCTAAATTAAAATCATATCTTTTAAATATTGTCAAAATAAAAATTTATAATTATTGTCATGATAAAAATATTACTATTTTATAAATTAGATATTTCATTTAGTAGTATCACAAAATATCAGACACATAAAATCATACAGTGTCAAACACACGGATACATGATCCACTTTAAAGTATTGATAGATTATAGATCATAATGTGTAATGAAATATTAAGTTGATATATGTTTAGTATGAATGTAGTTATTTTCAATGAAAAAAAAAAAATAGTCCATTAATTTAGACTTTGGTTTATTTCTCTCTCATTCACTTTCCTTTCTCTCCTCTCTCTTTCCCCTTTATTATAAGTTAAATAAAAGTATATTTTTTATTTTATATGAACCAAAATTTATTTATGTTTTTCGGAATTTGAGATGCACAACTAATTTTCATTTTATGAAAAATGTTTATTTATTTTTAATAAGATTTTACACGTTTTTTTTTTTCAAATAGGCAAATGTGTTAATCTTCTCTTTAAATACTTGTTTTATAAAATTACAAATATTTCTGAACAAAGTTATAAAAACACTTCTGTACTTATCCCTGTCCATTTAAGAGACCAAAGTTAGACAAATATTAATGTACCATTTAATGTCATTAATATCATTTTTATATAAATCTATTAATAAATAATTTTTTTTTATCTAAAACGGTATAACTGTCATTCAATTCTGCTTTTAATATAATAAATTGAAAAATTAAAATATCACTTCCGTTACACCTTATTCTTAATACATCTCGTTATTCTAACTATTAGTTTTTTTTTTATTTCATTTAATTTCAATACATATTCGTTTTCTATAATCCATAACCAATCTATTGATATAAATTTAAAATTAAAATGATAAATTTTTAAATGTAAAACATTTATTAACTAGTTAGTATTGGAAAAAAAACGTAGCACTTATCTTGACATATCAATGACGACTATGATATCAAAATATTGCAGTAAAATAATTTAAAAAGTTTGAAACATTAATCTATTTAAATCTGTATTTTCATTTCAAACATTTTATTTTCATTATAAAGTTTCAAAAAATATATATTTGGTTGAGTCAAGTTTTATTAATTTGTAAATTGTATGCAACTCATTATCATCTCAAATGAAACAATCATGGATTAAAAGGAAATGAATATGGTTTTTCCATTGTAACACCAAAATGATTTTATTTAAATTTATGTATGATAAAAAATCATTAATTACACCTGCATAAAAAAATATTTTTAAAATAAATTTATAAGTTAATACTCATTACAAATAAAGTATTTTTGACAATGTAATCATTCAAACATGAATATCAAGGGATATTTTTTCATGATATGATAATTAATACATTTATAGAGGAATATATTTGTTCGCTTGAAACAAAATACGAAGAAAATTAAAGTTTTGTAGTAATTATTCAAAGTCATCTAAAAGTCCTTTTAAACAACTATAGCATTTTCGATATATCTTAAACATCCAAATCAACACATTTTACACTCTAATGTCTGCGAACCCATTTATTCTCAAACCCTAATGTCCCTTGATACAAATATTCAATACCACCATTATTTTATTTTTTCAACAACCCAACTTTGTAGTATTCACTAAAAATCCATATGATCCAATGAATGAATTTAAATTGGGTTAAATATTTTTTTAGTCTTTAACTTTTAGTGAATTTTAGAATTAGTACATTTCAAAATTTTGGACCAATTTAATCCTTTATCTTTCAAAACATGTGAATTTAGTCAATTTAATCAGATTTTGTTGAGTTTATTTGATATGTCAAATGTGTTTCGTAATAGTATTTAATTTAACATTAAAGTTAAAATATGTCAAATAATATAAGCAACTCAAATATTATGAAATATGAAAGACTAAATTGATCTAAAGTTTTAAAATGAAAAAATTCTAAAATTTACTAAAAATTAATAGACAAAAAACATATTTAACCCACTTAAATTCAACTCAACACAACATTCACTCACAATACAACAAAATAAATTTAACTTAATTAACTACACTTACGTGAGAGTCACTTATCGTATATTAGTCACTTATCCTAAGATATGAAAGAATATGAAATATTAATAAAAGCTTTTATGACCAGGAAAAAGACAAAAAAAAAAAAATCAAAAGTTTATTTTGATAAAAAAAAAAAATCATCTTCTCAAATTATAAACTTGTGAAAATTTAAACTATGCACATAAACTTTAGAAATATTACACACATGAAAATTGTAAACAAAAATGAACTTATTATAAATATTTCTTCTTATTAATCATAATTGAACTTTACTTTATTATTATTGTTTTGTTGATACTATCTGGTAGAGAAAAGATGGTTATCATCTTATGAAAGTTAAAAAAAAAAATATAAAAAGAAAAGTGTTTAGAGAGATAATTAACTTTGCAAATAAATAGCCAAATAATTAATCTTTTAATTTTATACTCAATTTAACTTATAATTTTAACTCTTCTTTCCCTCTTACAACCATTTATCCTAAAAAAAAACAGTCTCACATCCATAAACTTCCCAAATGTCCGAAAACTTTATTTTGAATTGATTTGACTTGATGAAGGGATAAGTAGAGTCTTACGAATGATTGTTTTTAAATAGTGAAAAATGGTTTACATTAGTTTTTTTTTTTAAATAATTTTGTTTCAGAAAATTGATTTTTATGATGGTCAAGAATAAAAAAAAAACTTTTGCTTATTTTAAAAAATAATCATTATATTATTAGCACCAAAATCAATTATATCTTAATCAACTTAACCTAAATTTGATTAAATAATGCAATTTTTTTATTAGTGTCCAAGAATATAGTTAATTTAAATATAAATTCAAGAATTCAGTGAATATATATATATATATATATATATATTTTTTTTTTTTTTTTTTTCTTACAAATTTGTTTAATATTTAGAAAACCTAAAGAACCCATTTGGACCATTGGTACTAGGCGATAAAAACATTGCGCAGGTTTGGCAATGGGAAATGATAATACCCGGACCAAATGGCCCTTAAACAGTTACACATTATGACCGAAAACAAATTAAATAGGCAGTGATATAATAAGTTATTTTTACGCACCATTTAACCACTCTCTAAAACCCCCCTTCTCCGATCTAAGTTCTTTCTGATCTTTCTGGTCCCAATTTTTTCCAATTCGACCGATCTCGCACCAGGTTTTTCCGTATTTCTTTACCTCATCGTAATCTGCATTCTTGTTCGATCATTTCTATTGCCGTATCGATTTCTCGATTCACGCTCACGTGCTATTAATCTCGTTTTTTTTTTCTTTCCGAATTTTCTTGAATAATTCAATGATTCTTGAATCTGTAATCCTTGTAGATTTGGATCTTTGTTTTTACGGTACTATTTTGATAATCCGGCGAAGCAGAGCGAGGATTGTTGGAAATTGAGTTTGGATTTGATTTCATTTGATTCAGTAATGGCTGCTCCTGTGCCTCCAGGGGCACCTAGACCCGGCAGTAACACACCACAGCCACCTCCCCCTAATTACGTCCCTAACATTAGGGGCACTCCTGATGCACTCGCTGATAATATGCACAATTTGAATCTTAATCGGCCTCCCATGACCTCGAATCCTGTTTCCAGACCTCCCCCATTTGGTCAACCACCACCTTTTCCTTCTTCGGCCTCTTCACCGGGGTTCCCTGGTTCCTCACCGCCATTTTCACGACCTGGTCCACCTCCTGGAGCAATGGTGAGGCCTGCAGGGCCTCCTACTGGGCAACCATTGCCTGCATTTCCACCAAATGTTGCTCCGGGAAGGCCCACTGGGCCACCTCCTGGTCAACCTCCATCTTTTGTGTCAAGACCCCCTCCTGGTTCCCTTCCACCGGCGGTTAGTGGTGTTGCGCCTGTTTCTGGGGTTCCTCCTCCTGGTGGTTCTCCACAAATCCGTCCGCTAGTGCCACCTCAAGCGACTCCTGGTGCTCGTCCTATTCCGGGTCCTTTTTCTTCACCGCCAATGAGTGCTCCCCCGGCTGTAGTCCCTACCAGTGCATCGGGTAATTTCATGAATAATGGGCCGCCTGTATTTTCTGCTGGGGCTTTGGCAGGTCCCCAACGCTTTCCTGCTGCCGGTGTGACACAACCTCCGGTTGGACCTCCTCCAACTATGAGAGCTCCTCCAGGGCCAGCTGGTCCCCAACCCCCCTATCCCATGGCATCTCAAGGAATAATGCAGCCTCCAAGTTCACCTTTTGGAGCCCCTTCTTGGCAGATGCAATCCCAGCAGGTAGCTTTCCTATACATTTGAACTTTATTGTATTTGAATGTTTTTTACCCACAATATTTGCAGGATGAATTGATAAAAAAATGTAACCTATTATTGTATCAATACTACATGGAGCAGTCTTTTTCTGCCTTTCTAAAGGAAAAAGGATTTTGGCGACTACGTGGTCTTTAGCATAAGCAGATTACAAAATAATGGACCTTCTAAGTTTCTCTGTCTTGTGCATAACAGGAAAATGAGCACGAGGTTTTTTGTTCGAAATATTTTTTTTTTTTCAGATAAGAGCTTCTCTATAGTTAATTTGTCAAAATAGCTCAGGTATTTCTTATAGTTAGGTTCGATGGATCTAGTAAGTAATGGTATCTTAACTGTTTTCTTTTAAATTGTTTTGGTATGTATCATCTTTGTAATACTGTTGCCTCTGGTCTTTGTTTAAAACTGACACGATATGATATGTTCTTTATGCTGTGTTATACAACTCTTCTCATTTGTGTCTCACATGAGTTTGGTATAATGTCTTAAAAATACAAGCCTTTAAATAGATTTATGATAATCCTTAATATGTCCTATGTGCATTTATCCATCTTTTGAAAAATTGTATGGATTCTGATTATTGGAATTATGTAGGTAGCACCACCTCCTCCTGTTCCTGGTCCTTCACAGCCTCCTCGGATGTTTGGCATGCCACCACCATTGCCAAATCAATCTATGACTACTACCATATCACCTGCTGTTGGTCAAACTGGAGCCCCTATGGCAGGGCCTTCCAAAATTGATCCCAATCAAATTCCAAGACCTACTCCTGGCTCCTCTGTGATTTTGCATGAAACTCGTCAAGGCAACCAGGCAACCATTCCTCCGGTAGTCATTTGAAAATTACTGATCTATGGTTTTTTCTTCTTTTCAACAAACTAGAGATAGAGAGAAATGACTGTATGTTGAAGTTGAGGCTTACTAAGTACAAATGATGTTCTTGGTCTTTAATATTATAAATTACCTTTTTCCCATTATTCTGGAAAGTCATTTACCTTGCACTACCTTTTTTTGTCCAGCCTGCAACAAGTGATTTCATTGTAAGAGATACAGGGAATTGCAGTCCACGTTACATGAAGTGCACAATCAATCAGGTGATGTCTAATGTCTGCAATGTTATTAATCTTAAGTAAGGTCATGAGAAATGTTATGATTTCTTGGCTTCGTATCTGTATTTTATTGTTTTATAGAGGATGAGCCTTGGTGCAGTGGTGTTCAATTATTGGAAAATGACTCCCACTTGCCGGGAATAGGATGTGTATGTCTGTTTTCCATACACTCCCACTAGGTGGCAGCCTCATGCAATCATGCACCAAGACACCCTCCTTTTTTATTCCTTGATTGTACAGAGTTGTATTTGTGGCTGCGCAAAAGTCTTTTTACTTCTGGTGTAATTTATGATTTGGTTTTTGAAGAGTTTTATCAATATGTTTTCCCTAAGAAGATGCCTGATTCTATTGAGGTGTTCTTCTCTTTTAAAGAAATATCTTTTACTTGAAGTGAATTTTGGTCTTAACAGTAATTTACTGAGGTTCATTACTTTAATCTGAAAATTTAGGGATACCTGTAATTTGTATTGATTTTCTTTTGTTTGCTTTGTTCTTCTTTTAAATGAATTAGGTTCCTTTCACTGCTGATCTTTTGGCAACATCAGGAATGCAATTGGCTATGCTAGTCCAACCCCTGGCCCTTCCACACCCATCTGAGGAGCCTATTCAAGTACTGATTTTTTATTTCTTTTGAAGTGTGCTAGTCGTAGATGTTTTTTGCATTAGTTTGTATTCTTTTTGAAGTTAGGTTAATTCATCTTTCTCAAATGTTTAATGGCCAACTGGTTATTTATGGTGTATTTGTTTGGGGAAAATTTGCATTTATTTTAAGTGTTGTGGAACTATAGCACAAGTTCATTGGAAACTAGAAACGTCCACCTCAAACACCACAAGAAACGACAAACAAAATGGAGGAACAAGAAGGAGTGAATTAGACACCCAATAATTAACATAGTTCAATTAGAGTATTAATAATTCTAATCTACATCCAAGAGCAATTCACTAAAAACAAGATTTTCCTCACACAAATTTTAATAAGAACTTTAGTGATTACAAGTCAACTATGATATAATTAATTATCACTCACAACGTACTCAATGTTACATTACAATCCTCCTTTATGGTGACTAACCATTAGGTCTTCTCCTTGCTTGAGCAGACGACATGCTCATAGACTCATTGTCTAACAACTACATATCCGTTACTAAGGATAATTTAAATTGTTTGTTAGCAACTACTTAGAGGAGAAAGCAATTAGCTAAGTAACAACTCAATTGCTACTTTCTCAATATTGTGAATTCTCACAATGTAATTAATGTTATAATTCTCTAACAACAACCCATCGTCATGCTTTACACAAGGTATCTATATATAGGGCTGCTTAGCTAGTGTATAGCTTAATAGCTGGCCTGTTTTTTGTTCATGGATTTTGGTTGGGTCCCCCCATGAGTTCTTTGTATCTTTCTTTTTGTTTTTAATGGTATTTTTATGTGTTGACAAATGATAGATGTCCTTGGGATGTCAGTCTAGCTGAGATGCCAAGGATCATAGTGATGCCTAGCATGAGATTTTTATTAAAAAAAGGGTATCTATATATGCTATGGGAATATGCCAAACTCTTCTAGGATCATGCTAGGTATCACTCAACAAAATCTGTGACACGTGAAATGTGTGTTTCACACTTGGACTGGTGGAAACACATTAGATGCACTACACAGTTGTCAATGTTGATGGCTTGCAAGATGATCTTCCACCACAAGAGCATACAAGACACACTCCCATCAGGCTGCTAGATGAGACACTCTTAACCAATAGACGAGATGTTGTCTACCAAATGGGTAGAGGAAAATCTTTTTACTAGACAAGACACCTTTCATTCCTTTGGTGTATCATAGGACTTTCACTAGATGATCATCAAAGAGTAGACTACCATGAACTATCAAACAAACTTGTTTAACTGGACAATCTTTGAACAAATTTCCCTAAACAATTTCCACATTAAGGATTCAATTATGAACTAACATCATTTTGGTTTTCTTTGTTTTTTCATAGTGTAATTTTCTGTTTTCTAATATATTTGCCAGTGGGGAATGCTGAAAAAAAAGTTTGACGAGTTTTGATAAGCATCTTCAATTGCTTAAACTTTACACTAATAAGATTAGTGACTGTTGTTGAGCCCATAATTACCAAATCTCTTTTTTTTTTTTGTACAGCTGTTGTGGTGAATGTAAACTATGTTATCGTATTCACTAAATTCACTCTTTTTTAATTCTAAAATATTGCCCCCAATAAAGAATTTGTGTATTTATTTTCTCAGTAAATCTTTTGGCTGAATGCATACTACTTTAGGTTGTTGATTTTGGAGAGAGTGGTCCTGTTCGTTGCTCTCGTTGCAAGGCTTACATAAATCCCTTCATGAAATTCATTGATCAGGGAAGGCGTTTCATATGCAATTTGTGTGGTTAGTATTTTATATCTGCTATCAATTTCTCATCCTTCTGTTTTTTGTTGTCAAACTATGTAAACTGCAAATGACACGTTGATATAATTTCTTATGTTACTTCCCCTTGGAGTGATTAGAGGAGAAATGGGAATTTCTTGTTATTGGCTGGTAAAGAGAAGTTAATCGATGATTTAGTGGTTGGTGGATATTGTTATTTGTATCACAAGTTTATGCTTTTGATGCACTAGTTATTTAATGCTTAGTTTTAAGGGCATGTTTCAAAAAACTTATATAGGCTTATGTTATGAAACAACGCTTCTATGGTGTTTGGAGAAACTTATGAAAATAGCTTATTGTAAATCAGTAAGCTTCTCTTTTGCTTATTTTAGTAAGTTCTCTAGGATACTTAACATTTTTTTTACAACTTGAATACAATTTAACTTTATTCCCTCTTCAGTAAAAGTAGCAAGTTATACTGCAGCACTTAAATTATAAAAACTAGCTCAACAAGCAGCGCTTAATTAAGTTGTTCTCCCAAAAATGTGATAAACACAGTTTAAGCCTGGTGTGTAGCTTATGTAGACTATCATTTTTTTTAAAATTTTGATACGAGAAATTCTTCAAGGTAAAGAAGAAAGTGCTAGATTAATGGAGCAAAGCTGCTTTATTCCTCTTCATATCTGTCAAGGAAAGCCCTTCAAGAAGATTCTGTGCCTTACTCCATTTAGAAATTAATTGGCTAATCTTATTTAAAACCACCTGATGAGCCAATGAAGTGTCATCAAATAATAGCATATATTGTTTGTTTATTCAAAGTTCTCAAGATCCATCACTCACCAAAAAGGATGAAAAATTCCATAAAGGGACAGCAGAAGAACATGTAAGAACAGATTCCGGTCAAGTAGACATGACATATCAGGGTAAAAGTCCTGTTGCACGTGGTCCTACAATGTGCCATAAATATGGACAGTACCTCTGTTCAGCCTTTTACTTAAAAAAATTCAGTGGATTACATCTAAGGCCTCATTATTTTCTCATAATTTTAGCTTTTCTGTGATGGGACTATTCATTAAGATTTTACTTTTTTGTCAATTTGTGGCATTATCAAACATCTTATTGTTAATATTTCTGTTCCAGGATTTAGTGATGAAACTCCACGGGACTACCACTGCAATTTAGGTCCAGATGGTCGGCGTAGAGATGCTGATGAAAGGCCTGAGCTGTGTAGGGGAACAGTTGAATTTGTTGCGACAAAAGAATTCATGGTTAGTTTGTTTGTAAATATACCTGGCTATATAGATGATGAATTTTGGTAAAATATACAAGTTGTAAGAAAAGAAACTAACCTTGAATGAAATCAGCATCAGTTGGATGCATAAGTGAAGTTTTAATGGTTGCTAAATTGATGGTAAGGTAGCAATTATGACTGCCTAAAAGTTGATAGCAGGGTCATTGGATGCTCTCATTTCATCAAAAAAGATTACTGGAATAGTTCATAATAAGATTAATTACTTAAGAGGTAAAAAGGTAATTGAGTCTCTTTTCGCAAGATATTCCTCTAGTTTTTTCCAATAAAAGTTCCTGAATTTTCTCAGGCTAGAGGACAAATTGTTGCTCTTGTGGGATTTGAACGTGCCAACCACTCATATAACCAATAAGTGAGACCTAAATATGTAAACTAGACCCAATATCATCTAAATAAACCAAAGCCCAACATTAAAATTAATTTATTATTTCTACTACCAAATAACAAGAGATTTATCCCACCAGATGAAGTTATTTTATTTCAGCATTTCAATTTATTAAAAATGTTTCTAGTCTGAAATTATGAAGTGAACAGGTAGCAGCTTACTAAATGTCTAAACCAAATAATTCTTGAGCAGTTGTACTTTTGTAATGTATAGGAAATCACCGTCTGCAACAATTGTGTTCTTCATTCTTAATTACATTTTATGCTATTGCTGCGTGTATTATACACGTCTGTTTGCTGCTATTTTAGTCACGTTTCTATGATTTTTTGTGTAGTGGATTGATTATGTGTAGTTGTATATGGTTGGCTTAGTTTATTCATGGGTATAAGCTAATAATAAACTAAGCAGTTTATGCTTCTGCCTGGCACAAGACCTATTTTTCTTTTATTCTTGTTTCTTCATTTAGTGTCTGTTATCACTGGTGTGAGTCACTGTTTTCTGTAGGTTCGTGAGCCAATGCCTGCAGTGTACTTCTTTCTCATTGATGTATCCATGAATGCTGTTCAAACTGGTGCAACAGCTGCAGCTTGCAGTGCAATAAGTCAAGTTATTTCAGACCTTCCTGTGAGTTCTAAGTTTTGGCAACTTAATAATTTATAAAAGACAGTTTGTATGATGCTTAATATTTTCCATTTTTTTTTGTTTCAATGGACTGAAACTCGTTGCTTCATTATGCACTGTTTGAATTGGTACTTCAAAATATAGAAAAGATAAACCTTTAAGATTCTTCCCTCCTTTCTCCACCTGCCTCGAAAACAAATAATGAAACCTCTGAAACAAGTAATGAAATAAAATTGATGAATTGTTTGAACTGGATGGGAAATATTAAAATGCAATTTCCCACTATTAAGTCCTTACAAGGGAGAAGTGTGTGCATCAGATCTTTTTTTTATCCTTTCTCATCCAATGAACCTGAGCGGCTTTAACATATTTCACATTGGTATCATACTTAGCTGATGTCCACTTTAACGGATTCAATATTTTACACCCAAGAAAGACAACAGGAGACTTGGGGAGATAAGGAATATTGAAATGATAATAATTTTGAAAAATGTGTGGCTTGTTTAGGGCTTTTTAGTTGTTTTCAAACTCCTTTTGGTAAACCATTGTCCTGTTTGTGGTCAGTATCTGACAGAATTCCTATTAGGAAGGTTTGGTTTTCTTCTTCAGTAGATTATACGAACATTCCGTAAGGTTTTCTTGGATTTCAGACTCCCTAAATTTTTTAAAATTCTACACAAACCTCCCATTTGTTTTAAAAATGTTACATTATTACTTTGTACATTACAGATGCATTCATTCCTCGAGTTTTAAAAACAATTACACGCACACAAACTTGTTGGACTACATTGACACCCTAATATATCTGGACACATACTTCATACTAAATTTGTTGGTTATATTGCTGTAGGAGGGTCCTCGTACATTTGTGGGAGTTGCAACTTTTGACTCAACAATTCATTTCTACAACTTGAAACGTGCATTGCAGCAGGTATCAATCAAGTACACAATTTAAACATATTCTGATTTTTTTATTTAATTTGCAAGATTTAGTTGTAAGTCCATGTTTTCATGTAGTTTAAATTTGTATGTTCTTTAGAAATACATAATGTTATGTAAAATGAAAGATGGATTTTTTTTTTGTTATAAAAGCCCCCATGATAGATAATTTATATACTACAGTTAACTGGTGTCTGGAAAACTGAGCAATGCTTGGTTTTTTACATCAGATTTTTTTGTTTCTTAGCGGTTAAAGCATGGGTTATCTATTCTTATTTGTTTGTATTGATGTTTTGAATTTGTGACAGTTGTGTTCATTATATCTTAAAAAATATTCCTTTGAGAACTGTTAGATAAATATACTATTTACAGTTCTAACTAACTGTAATAGTTTAGATAACAAGCTTTTTGCATTTTCCAATTTTAAGTAATTGATTCTCGGGCTGATTTTGGAATTCAAAATTTGTAGCCACTGATGCTCATCGTTCCTGATGTGCAAGATGTTTATACTCCCTTACAAACTGACGTAATTGTTCCACTATCTGAGGTTAGATTCAAATATTTCCTCCTTGAATTTTGGCAATTATCCTTGGAGAAAGTATTCACTTGGCAGTATTTAACTTGTTTGCTTCTTTTGCATTTAGTGCCGTGAACACTTACAATTACTTCTGGAAAGCATTCCTACCATGTTCCAAAATAATAGAACCTCTGAATCAGCCTTTGGTGCAGCTATCAAGGTATTGCATTTTGCTTTAAACTTATAATTATCTTTATTTGTTATTTGCTGAGATGGTTGTCAAGATATGATTAATCCTCGAAAGAAGAGAAGGGTAATTAAGGAGCAACCATGACTAAACTGTCTAACTTCTTAACTTGCTGCATTTCTGAGGTTTTATCTACACCCGCTCTCATTTCCTAGTGTATGTTGGATGTCTTTATGATGTAGAATATTTTAAGTTTCATAGGGTATCGTTATGTAATATGCTACAGAAGTTGAAGGGGTTTGTTATTTTATTTTGTTTTGCTTGAGTTTCATTTTGAGTAAAGAAACAGAGTAAAAAAAAAAATTGCTATTGTTTGATTGAGGTGAATGCAAAATAAAGAGATATCTCCTACGAATTTTCTCCTCACAAAGGGTTTCTCTTTCCTAATTGAGACCTGGCGTGGATCTCTTAAAATACATTTCCTCGAATGGTCCCCCTACCCTTCCCTTTTCTCTAGTTGGATAGCTAATCCCTCAGCTAAGTAACTGTTTTAACTTTCAAAACTAACTACTTTGTTTTTCCTTTATTCTTCCAAGCAAATTACTTTTTTTGCTACACTTATCCTTTTCTTCTGATGTAGTTTTTCACTTGTAAATGCCAGTCTGTTCAGTTTATTTAGGAAAATATGCAGAATGGAATTGTTATATAGCTGAGGTAGTCCTCTGTTATCCCTTAGAAACAGAAGTAAAACAAGATCAGAAACAAAAATGGTTTCAATCCCTCGACTTCCTCCCTGCCCTGCCCCATGGGCAAAAGCAATCACTCCGTGAGTGATTCTGTCTCTCCCATTCATCCTTCCCCCTCGTCAATTTCTCCTTGCTTTCTATTTCCCATTCACCTTGCCATTTGGACAATGTTGTTACAGCCGAAAACCCACATCTCTCTTCTGCCCTTTACATACTATTCATTGATTTAGTTCTCTATTTCCTTTGACGTGTGCTTTAGTAACCAAATGTTTTCTAACAAGAACTGGTCCTTCTATCAAAGCTAGATATATCAAAATGTGAATATAAATACATGTCAATGCTTATACTTTTATTTTATTTTTTCTTTTAGGCAGCTTTCCTCGCAATGAAGGACACGGGAGGAAAGTTGTTGGTTTTCCAGTCAGGTGAGTTTCTCAGCTTGTATATATATTAAGTGACTGACCTTCATATTATATAGTTCATGTTATACCAAATTTCTTGCTTGAAAGTATGCATCTGCCACATTTGTTATGTGACCAATTCTTTTTTCTCTTTCTGGGACATGAATTAAGTAAAATTCAGGATCTGAATTAGAAATTACGAATATTCTGAAATGCTCATTATGGTTAAAATAAAAGAAAAATATCTTAAAAAAGTTTTACCAATGTCACAATTTAATTACAAAAATTTAATAAATAAAATAATTAATATGTTTTGTCAATTCAGCATGAAAGAAGTTTTTAGTAAACAACAAGTTGCCAATAAACGCTCTGGCCTTTAAATTTTATTAACACATCTTGAAACAGTACTTATAGTAGTGTTAGAATATTTTTGTTTGTCTTCTGTGGCTAGATCTTCATTTGTATGTTGTTATCTTTCTCTAATCCTGTAATATTTTGTTTGTTTTGTGGTCATCATGTTGTTTTTATCTTAGTCCATTTCTTCCGTATCTACTTTGTATGAGGTTGTATGTTTCTTTTTTTGTCTGACTCATTATTGAGTATGTTCGATGTTTTTCACGCTTTTTGTTTGCTGGCTCCAGTCTTGCCATCTATTGGCATTGGTGCGCTCTCTGCACGGGAGGCTGAAGGTAGAACAAACATCTCTGCAGGTGAAAAGGTATCTGTCTCAATTTGGTTGTTGAATTGTTGGATTTTGTCCTGTATAATATAAAATATATGATTATGTTATTTTTGTCATTTACTTGGTATAAGCACTAGCTTGATAAGTGATGACATGGAATGGGATAAATTCCACGCGTTTGAAAGTCCAATTCTATATCTAGTGATGAAAATGGAAAGGATACCGATTTTCATAGATGCAGCGTTTGATGTTTTAATTTATAATAGAAAAAATGTAAAAGTATTCATTTGCATAACATCTGTTCCATGATTCATCTTGATATTGTTTTATCTGTTCAATTTCAGGAAGCCCATAAATTACTTCAACCTGCAGATAAAACGTTCAAGGAACTAGCAGTTGAATTTGCTGAGTATCAGGTTGATATTGATTGCTTTTTCATGTGATTCAGGGATTACTTTTATGACTGGATGATTTTTGCGTGCTTGTTTGTTGGTCAGCTTGTTATGGATTAGTTAAGTATAATTATTTTGTTATGCTGCAGGTTTGTGTTGATGTGTTTGTGACTACTCAGACTTATGTAGACATTGCTTCCATATCTGTCATCCCGCGGACTACCGGTGGACAGGTATATGTGAATTTTTATGCCTCTTGTTGAAATTATTGATGTGTTATTGCTTTTGATGCTAAATGAGTTGAAGCTCTGATCACTGCTATTTTTTATATTGATCAGATGTTTTGTTGTAACGATGGAAAAATCAATTATTTTATTATATTTCTACTACTACAAATGATACAAGTTGCCCAGGCTTCACCAATAAATCTCCCTTTTTACGTATGCTAGAGACACTATTAACCACTTTCTGGAAATTCTTAATGAAGGAAATGTAGTTCAAGGGGAAAATAATTGAAAATCATATCAGAAGTATGTAATAAGTAGTTTTTTCAATGAAAGAGGAAACATTACGTGTAATCCTAAAGGGTTTTCTAATGATACCATCTTCGATGAGGATTCTATGATTGTTCACAAGTCAAAAGTGGAATATAGTGTGTTTTATTCTTCATCAACATTTATTACGTTCATTCTATTAGGGACATGAGTTGATTATGCTAAAAATATGATTTGGTTACATTAAATAGGGAGATATGATACATTTTGATAGAGAAATATCTTACGAAATATTTCCCATTATTAGATATTGATTTGGTTCATTATTATTGTATCTCTTCATTATAAATAGGAATACTCATACATGTACCCAACACGTGACTTGTTTGTTATTAATCCTTTCAACACATTCCATCATTTTTCAATAATTTGTTTTGTTTACTAAAAAGTAACTTCTCACTTTTTTCCAGGTCTATTACTATTATCCCTTCTCAGCTCTTTCTGATACTGCGAAACTTTACAATGATCTTAGATGGAACATCACTAGGCCACAAGGTTTTGAGGCTGTAATGCGTGTGAGGTGCAGTCAGGTAGTCTGTTTGTTTCACTTTCTTTGGTACCTTTTCATTCAACAAATAGGTTCCACAATTTTCATATTTGTTCTTTTGTCAGGGTATCCAAGTGCAGGAATACTATGGCAACTTCTGTAAACGCATCCCAACTGATGTTGACTTACCTGGGGTTTGTATAATTTTCAAGATTCCAGATATAATTATATGCATGTGTGTATAGACATTGGGCATATCTTTACTTTATCATTGTTTGTGTATTAACACATTAATGATTAAAGATATTTAGATCTGTTGGCAGTTTTAATTGTGTAATGTAACTTGTTCATATATGCCAAATCATAGTTCAGATATGATTAAAATGTTTAAACTGCTAGGATTAGTCCTCTTTTAAACAAAACTATTAGAATTTGTTGTGTAGAAGTGTTCCATAATTGTTTAAGCTTGCTGCATTCTGGATAGATGTAATCAATATTATCACCAACTAGACTTGTGCTGTTTCAGATTTAGTTAATATTTTTGGATTGTCCATAAATTATGGATATGTAACTGAAAACAGCAACCTCCATGTCTAATTCACCTTATCCCTCCTTTTATGAGATAATTAGTTAGTTAGTTGGTGACATCCATCATTGTATGTTTCATTCTGTAAGAGTAGTTTATTACATTTCTGTAGCTTATTAGTATTTTAGAAGAGCTTTTGTAGTCTTGTATTGTTGCTGTAAACAAAAGTTCATAACTTGTACGAATCTCAGAATGATCATTGGAGTTTTTTTATCGTAAGTTGTTTTCAATATGGTATTGGAGCTTTCTGGTCCATAGCCAGTCTTCTGAAATGAGTTTGTTTTCAAAACTGATGAAAATATGCGCAAGTTTGTTGTGAAAAAATTACTAACGTCTATTGATATGATGCTTCTGTTTTTTTTTATTATTTATTTTTTATTTTGTTACTTATTTATATGATTATATGGAATGAAATATAGATATAGTGTAGCATTATAGATACTGCTCCGGTACACCCAAATGTTCGCATCACTTAGTAGTTGAAGCCAATGCCTATTTATATATATACCTTCCTCCCTTAACCTACTAATGCACCTTTTAAGAACGAAACTGTGATGGAGCCAATGCCTAATAAAAAGAGCATCAAAAGCAAACACTTATTCCCCTAATCCTTGACTTTGGGCTTATGTTCCGGTATGGTCAAATGTTTAACATTGTTTAAGAGTCTAGGGCTATTCATATACACCGTCTTCCCTTAACCTATGGAAGCTTCTTTTAATAGTAAAATCATGACAGAGCTACCGAGTTCCAAAAGCAGAGAATATCTTAAATAATTGACTATTAAGCAATGTTATCTTAGCAAACTTGAGGTTTGAACACATATCATCAGAAACATTAATTTCTATTTCAGATCTCTACTCAAGACTTTCCTGTCACTAATAATTAGTGCAGTTAGTTTCATCCATTTCTGTTTCCCATCGATAGCAATGCTTGAAAATTCTACCTACCACACATTTTTTCCATTCCAAAAGATTGTACAAAATTGAGGGCCAAGGGAAGGAAGTTAATTTGAAGATATCTGTTTAGTTGTCTTTAGGATTTGGAAAGCCATCATCGTTGATTATTAACTGGTTTATCAAAATCTTTTACGTACTAAAGAATTGAAGTGCTGGAGACATTAATTTTATGTACTTTTTTATAGTTGTGGGTTAAACTGGGGGCTAATTTTGTTATATTTCCGTTCTATTTTACTGAACTGACTTGTTTGAGTGGATGCCATCTATCAACTTACTAAATTTTACATCTATCAACATAGAAAAGATGTGGGGATGGTGGTATTGCTGGATCAATTTTCCATGAATTACTTATAGGGCTAGTTTATTTAAGATTTTTTTCACCGAAGAAACACTTTATTGGATCACATTTTTTGGTTTCTCGTGCGTTTTGTTTCAACTTTCCAAAATAATTAGAAACTGAAAAGAATTGGAAGTTTGATTATAGTCAAAAGCTATATATAACTGTTTCTCATAAAATCAATTACTTATATTGAAGATACCACATTGACTGGGGACTGGAAATAGGGCAAGACTATAATTTGTAAGTGGGGGTGCAATTTTAATCTTATAAATTAATTTTATAAGATTGAGTTAGGCATAAACCCACTTCATTAGATGGTATCATAGCTATTTAGAGTCTATCCTAGTCAAGTTCCTTGGGGCTTTTGGGCCATCGTTATCAGGCTTCTATTAGACTACCCACAAATATCTAATCCCATGCTCTAGATATTCATTTGTCGGTGTGAGGAAGTATGTTAGAGATCCCATATCAAGTAAGAATAAGGCTGAATTATAACATACAAGTAGGATGCAATCCTCACCTGTTTTGCGAGATTGAATTAGGCATAAACTCACTTGCCAAGAACTTATTTTTTTAAAAAGTTATTTTTCTGATACTAAAAATATTAATTAACTTTTAATCTCTACAAAATAGCATTTAAATTATTTAATACCAGAGTAAATGCTTTCTAAACTGTAAACAAGACTTGCCCATTTGGTATGCTGTCTGTCATGTTTATGACTTACCATGCCAGTTTTTCTTTGTTGACCAAAAGTAGAATTAATTAAAATACTTTGAAATGCTTAACCTGTGTCCTAATTGTTCTTTTGTGCAGATTGACTGTGACAAAAATTTCATGGTAACTTTGAAACATGACGATAAGTTACAGGATGGATCAGAATGTGCTTTTCAGGTACTAGGAAAGTTTACTGCTCAACTTTATTCCAAGGGGTTTATGTGCAGTCACCCTACTTGGAAAATTGTGTCACTGTGAAAATATTCTACTGTTGTTCTGATTATATATTCTCTTCAATTCTTCAGTGTGCCCTTCTTTACACAACTCTATACGGCCAAAGAAGAATACGTGTGGTGACCTTATCTCTTCCTGTCACTAGTATGCTCAGTAATCTGTTCCGTGCAGCTGATTTGGACACTCAATTTTGCTGTTTCTTAAAACAGGGTATACATCTTTCGTGATTATGCATTTACCTTACGATTATTCTGTTCATGACTATTCTTTTTGCCAGACTGTTGTTAACAGCTCTGCTGAATTTTGTTGGCTTTATATATTGTAAATGATTCCATGGTGTATCATCCTGTTTTATTGTAGATAGTGTTTACAGGTATAATTTTTGGGTGGAGTTTTAACTATTTTTTTCATGCAGCTGCTAATGAGATTCCTTCAAAGCCACTCCCACTTGTTCGGGAACAAGTGACAAACCTTTGCATCAATGCACTATTTTCATACCGTAAATTTTGTGCAACGGTGTCCTCATCTGGACAACTTATTCTCCCTGAGGCACTGAAGCTTTTGCCCCTGTACACACTTGGTATGTATGAATTTTCATGCATTGCAGAATTTTTCTGATGAGCAGCGCTGTGGAACTGAAGATATTATTTGTAACAGTTTATTCATATGCTGCATTCTACCTTTTACTTAACAGATAATCTTTAACCAATTTTCTTTTTATTTATATTTGTATGTTTTTACGTTTCCACTCCTGCATTTATATGTCACTAACAAGTGTGACCAAAATTGGGATAATACTGCATTTCTAGAATATTTTATTGTATAATAATACTCTGGTCATTGACTTGAGCAATATTTTCTTTATGATGGTCCTTCTGTTTTGAAGGTAGTATCTTGTTTTAGTGAATTGATGATTACTGTCAAAGCTGATATACTCTCGCTTGATTTGTCAATGGCCAGATTAATGAATGAACTTGAAACTTTGACATATGGTCTTCTAAGAAGGCCCCTATAAGTGGGTGCTAATTCCATTGTTCATTTCTTTTTCAGCATTAACTAAGAGTACAGGGTTGAGAACGGAGGGGAAAATAGATGAACGGTCATTTTGGATAAATTATGTGTCCTCTATCTCTGTTCCATTGGCAATACCACTTGTGTATCCTAGGATGGTGGCTATCCATGATCTTGAATCAAAGGTATATTGATAAATCATGTCAAAAGAATATATAAAAAAATCATGATATTAGCAATATGGTGCAATATTACATATTAGCAATTATTTAATCAGAACATAATAATGTAATGAATTTTGAAAATGTTATTAAGTTTTTATTTTTGAAAATAGGAATGTGGTGCAAGCCATTTAACTTGTATGAAAATTTGTTACCATAGTATTGTAAGTGTTGAAGAGGGTGACATGTTTTTGACGAATTCGTTATATGTTTTGTACCAATGCCTGTTAACCTAGACCTTATATTTATATTACTTGTTGAGGCACTGATAGATTTTTTATAAATAGCAGGAAGATGAAGATTCTGTTATTCCTGCCTTTCTTCCTCTTTCTAGTGAACACATTAGTGATGATGGAATATATCTTCTTGAGAATGGTCATGATTGTTTGATATATGTTGGAGACTCTGTGAATCATGACATTGTGAGGAAACTGTTTGGCGTTGCTACAATTGACGAAGTCACTACTCTGGTAATTTGCTTGCTTTCTTGTCTTTCCCTCCTGGTGTCTGTCTAACAAGCATATTGTCAAATTCTATCCCTAGCAGTGGGTGTTTTCAAGGAAACTTCATATCATCCTTAAATCATACCTGATGGATAATAGTCTATAATGACACCTTCTAGTATGCTGAAAGAAAGTTGGTTTAATCATGTTGCTTTAATGAGCTTTTTATTTCAGACCCTGCTATTCTAAGTTAACAATTATGTTTTATCAGTTTGTATTGCAGCAATATGACAATCCATTATCGAAGAGGTTAAATGAAGTGGTAAATGAGATACGGCGGCAAAGATGTTCCTACCTCCGGTAAGCTATTTGTTTTGGGAATTATTGCTTATTTCCGACCTATTCAAATAAATTTCCGTGTGATTTGATGACTAAATAAAAATGTATGTTTTTAATACTTTCTATATCTGTACAGGCTAAAGCTCTGCAGGAAAGGGGATCCATCAGGTCAGTGCATTAGATAGAATGATTGTGTAAACCTGATTGCTCAATGCATACTGGATTTTAGCTATTAGCATAACATATGGAAGTTAATTTTGCACATAAGACCACGTAGATTTATTTGCCAATTCTGTTTGCAGTGCTTCATTTTTTTTTTAATGTCTTCAAAGTTTTCGATTACATTGTCTTCAACCATGTTGCCTATTCTTTTTGGCAATATTTGCTTCTTGAGCCCGTGCTCTATATTTTCTTGGAAAGCATTGCTTCCAGTACCCAATGTTCAAAATTCACGGGTGTCCACTTGAGCAAACTTGTTTCTTTAAAAGAAATACTCAGCTTTTCTTTTCTCATTTCAACTGAGCATTTTACTTCACCATCTTTTATAAACTTTGTCCCCAAACATTCTTTCTTATTTTTATACATGCTCAATGGTTGATTTCTCTTGGCAAATTCCAAGGATGATGCTCTACTACGTGAAACTTTTCTGGATTGGTTTGTCATGGAGTGGTATTTGTAATTTTGGCGGTAGAATATGTTGATTGAATTCATGATCTCTCTTTTCTAGTATTATTGCATGTTATTGGGATTGCTTAAGTCAGACGAGCAAAGCCGATATTTTTTATAAAACACCATTTAGCTAAGAATATTATCTTCAAGTTCAAAAGATATAAAGTTTGTGTATCAATAATGTTGAGTAAATTTACAACTTGTCTGCTAAATTCATAAAAGAATATTTTTGTCAGGAAATCCTAAAAGATGCTGCATTGCTTGCTAAGTTTTGTTGTTGGTTTGCTAGGCTTAGACTAGGGAAGTATTCAAATAGAAGAAAGAAATCTGTAGACAATTGTTGTGGTGGTCTACATTGTTCTTGATTTTTTAACTTAATGTATGTTATGTACTATTCGTCAGGAATGTTATTCTTCTCATATATGATAGAAGACAAGAGCGCAGGTGGCTTCTCCTATGTAGAGTTTCTTATCCATGTTCATAGGCAAATTCAAAATAAAATGACATCATAAAGAGTATATGGCAGCTTCATTTTTGCAAGCTTTTAGACCTAAAAGATAGAGCAAGCCCCGAGTATAGGTGAGATTCTGCGTATTTCTGCGCATTCAAATGTCTTGAGTTTGTCAGAGGAAAACCATGCGACACATTTTGTCAAGTTTTGTTGATGTACATTGTATAAGATAATGATGGTGATAGTTGGATTATCTGAGAAGTTTTTTATTTTTTTGGGTTCTACTGTTACCCGACATATCAAATTTTATGGCCAATTGTGTTTTAATGTCAAATATTGATTGTGTCATCATTTTTAATAAATTGAGAGGACAGGAGTAGTAGACTAAGGACAATAATTCCTTCGCAGCTTGTATGAAAATATCGATTGACATTCATTTTAGATTCAGTGCTAGACAGTTAAATCTATACTTGAAAAGTATGAAATTAAAATGAAAAATTGAGCAAGAACAAAAGTTGTTTTATAATAAATTGAAACGCATAGCATAGATTTATTGGTTGGAGAATGACAATAGATCTTGTTTAAATTCTATAAGATGTAATTGTTTTATTAACATTTGAATTCCACAGACTGCGCTGAATAGAATGCTGGTAGATAGTAGTAGACACATGGTTTTTTCAACATTTTGAAATGTTCGTTTCTTTATTAACCTTAAAAGTTATGAGAATAACATATGTCTAAGAGGGAAATAAGGAAAAGACAGAATATCGAACTTGTTTTTAAAATGTTAATTTGAGTAATTGATAAAATTTGTTAGGATTTTGGTGTTTGTTTTAAATCATATAATTTTACATATAAGTTCTTCTAAATTTGTAATTATAATGTCAATTTGAGCAATTGATCAAATTATTCAGGGTTTGGTGTTTGTTTTAAATCATATATAAAGTCCATTCATATATATGTTTCATCAATTAAATCTATGATTAAAAAAATTGTTTTAACCTCCCTATGATGGATTTTTAAATTAAAAACACAAGTGCAATTAAAACTCAAACAGCAGCAACTTTTGAAGTGAATATGTATCAATGAACAATCAATAATAACAAGTCTTATCTTAAAATTATCTTTAGATTCATAGTTAATTTTTCCTTAAAAACCATTTACATTTAATACTTCTACAAACAAGAGGAAGATAAGTTAAAATCCAAGTTTTATTTGCTTTAAGAGAGTTCATCTCATTATTATTAGCTTCTTCTAAAAGAAGAGTATCAATTGATTTCATTGTTTTACCATAAGATCATCTCAAGTCAAAATGAATAAAATATAGGACCAAAATCTTTGGTCTTTCTTCTTCTTTTGCTCTTTATAAATTCATTTTGAACACTCTATTAACATTATGATTAGGAGGTAAAACAGAAAGGAGGAACTTCACAAATAATACTATACTAAAAGACAAATTTGAGCAAATATGTATTAGAGTAGAGATACACAAAAAAATTTAGTCAGTCATGCATATATAATAACAAGTAAAAACACAGTCAATTATAAAACTAAAAATAAGAAAATAAAATAAAATAGAAAATTACAAAAATATAAAATGTAACTATAAAATTATGAAATACAAAATTACAAATTACAAAATTATAAAAATATATATAATTTCATAATTACAAAATTATAAAATATAAAATTATAAAATTATATGATTATAAAACTATAAAATTATAAATTTTATAATTTTGATTTTTTGTAATTTCATAATTTTATAATTATATATTTAATAATTTAATAATTTATATTTTTTATTTTAAAATCTATAATTTTAATTAAGTTTAAAAATGATTTTCGTTGAATTTAATAAATATTTAGAAAGAATTTTCTCATCACAGTCTCTTTTAATAAAATAGTATCCGACAGCATATAAGGAGAGTGATAAGCTAAGATGATGGTCCCATTACAAACTTAACCAAAACATTTAACTTTACAGATTCAATTAAATTTTGTAAAAATATCAAAAATTCAATGAAGCGCAAAAAACTATTATAGAATCAAATAAAAATTTTCAAATTTATAAGATCCTCAAAATATAATTAAATCTTTATTTTATTAACCTTTTACACAATATTGTATCTTATAGTTATTATTTTTTTTTGTAGTTGTTATATTTTTTGGCTTAGAAATGATGGAGAACTTTGGAGATTTTATATAAAAGGACAACTGTAAAACTTAAGGACTTATATTCTTTTACTTAAATTAGATTTTGTTATTTGGTCTGGAACTCGAAAGCCATAACAAAGATTATTTAACAAACTTCTCCACGATTATTCTCATAAAAGCGTGAAATCTAACTATGTAAAATTATTGTTCTTTTCTTTTGGAGAAGTTGTTATATTACAAATAAAACTATTTTTTTTTTGTTAATTTTCGAATAGTTAATACAAATATTTTCTAATGCTTAATGACTCCCCGAGTTCCAAAATCTTTGAGCCTTAAAAACTTCAGTTGGACAATAAAAGTAATAATTTACGGAAAAGAGTTCAAAATATTAAGTGCTAGTCAGCTTAAAAAAAGAATATAAGATTTTCCACAGCATGTAATCACACCAACGCAATGTAATTCTTGGTAAATTCTTAAAGCTAAGACATGCAATGTAATTCTTGGTAAATTCTTAAAGCTAAGACATGGCAACTTCAAATAACACTGATTAATTGACGTATTAGTATTCATAAGGGATTCTCTTTGTAAGGCCACGAAGGAAACGAGTAAGAGCCTTCTTAGCACCAACTGTTGCTGTTTCTATTTTTTTCTCCTCTTCTTCATTTTCAGCCTTCATTTCTTGAGTAATGTGCACTCTTCGCACAAGCTTTCGCAACTCCTGTTTAACATATTATACTTATAGCCAATAAATATCACAGCAGAAAGATTGTTTTTGGAAGGGGTCTCTATGACAATTTTTGTACATAATATATAATATAATTTGGACTCACTGTTGTTATTTTTTGTGTTGTTCTTCTAATGTGTTTTCAAAATACCTTAATAGTCACTGATTTTGAAAATGTAAAATATATTAAAAAATATTTAAAGTAACAACATATTGTATTTTTAGGATAATAGCAAAAGACAACACCAAAAACTCAGTAGAGAATTTGGATTCATTTGAAATAAGCTCTAGAAAATAATTCCCATATCATGTTAAGATAATGTATGAGTCACAATTGATCAGAATTTGAAAGCACAACAAGTACACAGATTTACACTTTTCGATTTAGCAAAGAGTCTTACCTGACGATCAAATTCAACTCCTTGGACTGAATAAATTTCATTGGTGATTTCAATGTCCTTACTGATCAGACCATCAAACCACCTTGTCACCTGTTCATCGTGCCAATTGGATTCCTGAAAAAATGCTCCAAGAATAAGAATACACCTCAAGGAAATAATAATTATTACATCATAAGTAAATACAACACACAGATTTAGCAAACAACACGCTAATGTGAGAGAGTGAGTTCAAGTATGAATGTTGAATGCATACCTCCTGGTTCTCCTCTGATTCAGATTCAACCAAGCCATCTTCATCATCATCTTCTGGGTCATCAGACCCTAAGCCAGTTAAAGCTTGCAACTCTTTGTAATCTGAATCTTTTGTCGCTTTAACTAATCGATCCATTAACTCAGGATCCACATCCCGTAGCAATTTCCCTGAGACAATTTATGTATGAAGAACATGAATCTGCACTGCAGGATATACATAATGTCAAATCAACTTACCACATATATATCAATTAGCAACAGTAATCTAATCTACCCCAATTGGCGGCAAATGGTACGTTAACAAAGTAACCAACATGAAAAAATCGATTCATACTGATGCAAAACAAAATGGAAAGGGCAGAAACAACACATATGTTATCCAAAAAAAATATATGATATGATGCTCAATCATGGTTTTAATGTTTGTTATCATCATCGTAAATGCATAATGCATTGAACCAAATAGAATTGAAATGCTCTGGAAGCAATTAATTACCAATATAATTGAACTGCCTCCGCCTTCCTTCACGGACATCAGGTCCCAGTCTCTGTGGCAAAACAACAAACACCTTCTCTTCAACAATAGACTAATCTACAATAACTATTATACGACCTGTCAAGTAAATACATAAGATATTCCCATTGTCATGAATATGGTACAAAAGAAAAGAAAAAGGCACCTTAACGAGCATAACAGCTTCGAACACAACTTGGTCCAAGGAAGCGACCCTGCAACAACCCAACATAAAGCACACGGTTTTTCAGCAAAGGTGGGAACTTTGCGAAGCGGGCATTGAGGAAAAGGAAGAGGGAATAATGGAAAATGAAAAAAGTGACCGAAAACCTAAGGATGCGTTTGATTTGTGGAGCGGAGAAGGAAGCCAAGTCCATCCCCCACTTGACAGCGCGCTTGGCTTCTCGCTTCAGCTCGTTCCGGCTCTTCTTGGCCTCGAGATCCGCGTCAGAGGTGGTTGGTAGTGGAGAGTTGAGTGTTCGAAGTTTAGGACGAGACGAAGCGAGCATGGCAAAGGAGAAGCGGTGAGAGATTGGCGGTGTTTTAGATGTGGTGGTGTGAGGTAGTGGAGGAGAAAGAAGGTGGTGGTGGTGGTGGTGATGGAGGAGGAGGGGAAGGGTGACACAAGTGCGGTGGTGGTGGAGCCATGGCCACTGTCTTAGGGGCCTTACCACTTGGTGGGTCATGTGTCTTGTGAAAATGGTAACACTTGATGAAGCTGTGCTTCAATGGAAGTGGTTTTTCAGGCCTATGAATGTGTTGGAACAGAGAAGCACCACCAAAAGAAAATGTCTAAGAAGATTTTTAAATAGACAGAGTGAAAATGTCTAATCCCGATGGTGAGCAATGTACAATTGAACGTAAATAATGACTTATATACAAGTTAGTACCGACCAAACTAAAACAGATATTTTAATCACAACCTAACACCCTTTTCTGATTAAAAAATTTTTACAAATGGAAATCAAGAACATTCAGGGATGTTCTCATTTCATTGAACCTCTCGTACTTCAAAGCTTTAGTCATGACATCATCTAATTGAAGTTCAGTTCTGCAATGCTTCAATTTGATGCTTCCCCTGTTAACTTGATCTCGCAAAAAATGGTATTTAGTGTCGATATGCTTGCTTCTTCCGTGAGACACTGGGTTTTTGGCTAGATCAATAGTTGATTTGCTATCCACCAGTAATTCTACAGTGTCATCATTAAACATCTTCAATTCTTTGAGTAAAGTCGTGAGCCATAGTGCCTGGCAAGCTGCAGAACATGCAGCAATGTATTCTGCTTCACAAGTGGAGAGGGCGACCACCGTTTGCTTCTTTGAACTCCAAGATATTGGAGATCCAGACAGCAGGAAAACTTGTCCTGAGGTGCTTTTTCTGTCAGTTGCATCACCACTCCAGTCAGAGTCCGAATAAGCTAGCAGTTGTAGGTGATCACCTTCTTTGCTTTGATGAAGAAAAATAAGACCATATCCTAGGGTGCCTTTAAGATATCTCAGAATGCGTTTAGCTGCAACCAGGTATGATTGTTTAGGGTTGCTTAGAAATCTACTTACAATTCCAACGCTGTAGGTGATCTCGGGTCTGCTATGGCATATGTATCGTAGGCTTCCAATCATCTGCCTATATAGAGTTTCATCCACCGAGACTTTAGTTTCATCTTGTATAAGTTTCAAGCTAAGCTCCGCAGGTGTTGCTGCTGGATTACAATCTATCATGTTGAACTTCTTTAACACTTACAAGATATACTTTCTCTGATGCATGATAATTCCTCTCCTATCATAAGCAAACTCCAGTCCTAGAAAATATGATAAGGCACCCAAATCAGTCATTTCAAATTCTCTTTTCAGATCTTCTTTCAATTGATCTATGCAGGTTGAACTACTTCCAGTAACTAATAGATCATCCACATACAAATAGATTAGCATTGTCTCTGTAACATTTAAAGACTTGACATACACTCCATACTCCGTGGTGCACTTCAGGAAACCAACTCTATGAAGGAAATTGTCAATCCTTTTGTTCCACGCTCTCGGTGCCTGTCTTAGGCCATACAAAGCCTTTCTTAATCTTAACACCTTATGTTCATTGCCCTTACTCACAAATCCAAGAGGTTGAGTAATGAACACTTCTTCATCCAACATTCCATTTAGGAAAGCGGACTTGACATCCAATTGCCGCAGACTCCAATTCTTCCAACTAGCCAAAGCCACAATCATTCGAATGGTCTCCAGTCTGGCTACTAGAGCAAACACTTCTGAAAAATCAATTCCCTTTCTTTGCATAAAGCCCTTTGCCACTAATCTTGCTTTGTACTTTGCAACTGATCCATCTGGCTTGAGTTTAGTTTTGAACACCCACTTTACCTCAATGGGTACCTTGTCTCTTGGCAGATTTACCATCTCCCAGGTCTGATTTTTTTTCAATGCTCTTTATTTCATCCTCCATGGCAATTCTCCACACTTCACTTGATATAGCTTCATCAAGACTTACTGGTTCAGAATTGGCCATCAGTGCCAGGTGTTGGACCAGATTGCCATCGTTAGTAATCGAATTGTCAGGATACATCTGATAATCTTGAAGGCTTGAGGGAAACTTCTTTGTCTTGTTGGACTGTCACTTGATTTTCCTTCTATGCACTGGGTGTTAGTCTTAGTAGGACTATCTTCTTCCCAGTTAAATTCCACTTCTGCAGACGTCGTGGAAACCACTTCATACCAAGATCTGGACTCTTCAAAATGAACATCTCGGCTAAAACATACTTTTCTTTCTTTGGGATTGTACAACTTATAAGAACCAATAGAATTATATCCTACGAATATCTTTGGTTCTCCTTTATCATTTAGTTTTCTTCTCCTCTAAACTGGTTTGTGTTTGTAACACAATGAGCCAAAGACCTTTAGATTTTTGACAGATGGTTTGACACCAGTCCAAGCCTCTTCTGGAACCATTGAATTAAGCCTTTTGGTGGGGCAGCGATTCAACATGTACACTGCAGTCATGGCAGCCTCTCCCCAAAAGATGTGTGGTAAATTCTTCTACTTAATCATGCTTCTTACCATGTTTAGAATAGTGCGGTTCCTTCTTTCTGCCACTCCATTATGTTGTGGGGTGTATGGGGCCACTACTTCATGTATAATTCCCTGTTCTTTACAGAAGCTTTCCATTTCGCCTGAAACAAACTCCCCACCACCATCAGTCCGTAACACCTTCACAACCTTACCAGACTGCTTCTCAACTAACACGTTAAATTCTTTAAAGATTTTATACACCTTACTCTTAGCTTTCAACAGGTATATCCACATTTTTCTGCTGAAGTCATCAACCAATAGCAGAAAATACTTATTTCCTCCCAATGAGGGACTTCAAATGGTCCACATACATCACTATACACAACCTGTAGTATTTCACTGCTTCTTGATGTAGTGAAATTACTAAATGAGGTTCTGGACTGCTTACTAATCCAAAAATTTTCACAAACCTTTACAGGAGTCTTGATCAATGGAAGACCACTCACCAATTTTTCAAAACGCATTCGACTTAAGTCTCTGAAATTTAAATGCCCCATTCTTAGGTGCCACAACCAGAATTCATCAGTATATACCGCAGCGGAAAAGCATTGGGTATCAAGGTTGTTCAGGCTAACCTTAAATGTTTTGTTCCTGGCTAATGGCACTTTAATCACAGTCTTCTTTGCTGCGTCACAAACCTCAAGAAGATTGTCAACTGTTCTCACAGAATATCCTTTCTCTAACAATTGACCCATGCTGATCAAATTGCTTTTCATCCCAGGCACGTATAAGACATCAGAAATGATGGCTTGTTTACCATCTTGCTTCGTCACAACTACATTTCCTGCACCTTCGGCTTGTATGACCCTGTTGTTTGCAAACCTCACAATACTTTTCTTCCTTTCATCAAGATCGACTAGCCACTCACGATGGCCAGTCATGTGATTCGAACAACCCGAATCAATATACCAGATTTCATCACTCGACCTCTCTGGTTGGGTGACCATCATCAAGATCACAGGTTCTTCTGATGCCTCACTACTCTCCTCCTTCGCCATATGCGCTTGATAGTCTGTCTTTGACTGATTATCCTCATAATCGGAATTGTTCGGTGCTGCTTTACATTCCGTTGAAAAGTGACCAATTCAATTACAATCGAAACACTTTATTCTCTTTCTATCGGTCTTTCTCTTTCCTCCTCGCCAACCATTGGAACTTTGCTGCCTGTTATTAGAATGATCATCGTTACCTTTTTCTTGATCTTGATTCTGACCACCTCTTCCATATCCACCTCTGGAGTTTCTCCCGCGACCTCGACCTCGGAAACCATCTCTAGAATTGTTTCCGGTTTTCTTTGATGTTTGAGCCAACAAAACTTGATTGTCATTGGGCTTCTCTGACTCTCTCTCCAATAATCTTTGTTCATGTGCCTCTAAGTAGCGTTGAAGTTCTTTGACTTTCATCTCTTCAATTTTCTTTGTCTCTTCAATCGTGACCACAATGTGATCGAATCTTGGATTGAGAGTCCTCAAGATTTTCTCAACAATAGACCGATCCTTCATTTTCTTTCCGCAACCCTTCATTGCATTCGTACGAGTGATAACCCGATTAAAGTACTCTGCTATTTTCTCGTTGCTCTCCATTTGCATCAATTCGTATTGACGACGCAAAGTTTGTAACCTAACCTTCTTCAATTTCTCGGCCCCTTCATATCATTGCTCCAAAATCTCCCAAGCTTCTTTTGAAGTTGCAGCCCCTACAATCTTCTCGAAGTGTGGTTCATCAACACACTGATGAATCAAGACGGTTGCTCTACAATCTTTCTTCTTGTTTTCTTTTTAGGCAACCTTCTGTTCATTTGTTGGAGATTTACTTAGGGCTGGAAATCCATCTTCGACTATCTCTGCCACATCTTGAGATCCAAAAATGGCCTTCATTTGCACACACCATCTGCTCCAATTCTTTCCATCAAGAACAGGGAGATTTATTGAAAACGCACTAGGTCCCATCCTCGAACCTTTGCTCTGGATACCAGTTGTTGGAACAGAGAGGCACCACTAAAAGAAAGTTGCTCTGAGAAGATTTTTATTTAGACAAAGTGAAAATGTCTAATCACACTAATGGTGAACAATGTACAACTGAATGTAAAGAATGACCTATATACAAGTTAACATCGAACAAATTAAAACAGATTTTTTAATCACAACCTAACATAATAAATATTTCATTTATTAAAATTAATCATCATTTTAATAAAATATACTAGTCATGACAAATAAATATTGATCTAATGTACGTGGAAAAAATTAAAATAAAATAGTTAGAATGATTAAGTAAATTCAGAAAATATAAAACTTTGAGATATTCAAGAATGAAATTATTACACTAAACCATTTTATTAGGTGTAGATATCGTTCATTTGAGGATTTCAGGCTTTATTATTGTTTTATTTCTAAAAATTCAGTACAATCTTATCCTTAAAAAAATGTAAAATTATATGAAATATTATTATTTTGAGAAAATCCAATCTTCGACATAATTTTATCTTTTAAAAAATATGTAAAATTTTTTGGGTCATCTTTATCAATATATAAAAAATAACATTATATACTATATTTTTATGAATTTAAGTCAATTTTTTTATCCTTCATATTATTCCAAATACAATATTTCATGGTCTTACAAACACATATTAAAAATTATAGAAAACTCCAAAATCACTCTCGTCCTTTAGATCATATCATAAATTTAAGATTACTTTAAAAATAAAATTACAAAGAATAAAACAAAAACTGATTAACCTTACTAAAATCATATCTAAATCTAAATATAACATGTCTCATTAATATATATTTTTCAGTTAATTTCATTTGTATACATTCAAAAGAATACATTTAGTTTTTTACAAAAGAAAAAAAATGCTATATATATTAATTTTTCTACACTTATTTAACACTTAAAAAATTTAATATATTTACTTTTTCTATTTTATTCTGTGTAAAAAAAATGTAATATACATGTATCATTTCCACTTCCGTAAATGGTGAAACGCAATATAGTGATGACGTTGACGTTTGTTAAATCAAAAGCAATAAAAGGTCGTTACCAACCCTTCCTTCAGATTTGACTCTCCGGCGCTGTCCTTCTCTTCTGCATTCAACCGGCGATTCTCATTTCTTCAGTTCTTGGTATATCTCATCTTCCTGATTCTCTCCATTTCATTCATTCTGGCGCATAGTTTTTCAAATTCATTCTATAAAACTACTCATACTAATTTGACCTAATTTAATCCTTTTTATGATAATACAACATACAACATTCTCTACCACAATCAACAGCGGCAGCGATTCTCTCTCCTTCTATCTTTAATTCCAGTTCTTGATATATCTCAGCTTCCTAATTCTCTCCGTCTCATTCATTCTTTAGCATATTTGTTCGAATTCATTCTATAAACTACACTTACTAATTTGACCTAATTGAATCCCTTTTTATTATTATTATACAACATTATCGGTTTTCATCATTTTATTGATTGCCTGAATGTAGACAACTGCTCCTATATTTTTTTATTTATTTAATTTTTTAATGGAGGCGATTGCAACAGTATCATGTGAGTGGTGTGTTGCCCGTTTGTACAGTAGTCATTGCACACTAAAACGGGAAGTAAATAAATTAAAGGAGAGGAGAAGAGAAGAGAAGAAATCATGCTTTTGGATTGACGAATGTTTGATAAGATCTTCATAGCCATACCTTTACTTTGCTCTTTACAGAGAAGAATCATGTAGAGGGAGTTTCTGCATACCCTCTCAGTGGTTATCGTTTAGTGAATTTGTTGTGATCAGGGTTTATGACTTTGTTTGGTTAGAGGAACCGTTAAAATCTAAAACTGATCAAATGATTGAAAGTGTAGTACATAATTTTTTGGGGGTTATTACTAAATTATTGTCATGTTTGGATTCCCCTTTCAGGAGAAGAAAGCATGATCAAAAACTAAGTTTAAGTTATACATAAACTATCTCTACTGGATGAAATTCAATTCATTTTTTTCATCTTATGTTATTTTTTATAAGATGACAGGAGGTTATGAAAAAGTTTGTCCAACCAGTATATAAACAACTCATCAATAACAGACTTAGAGGTCTCATAGAACTATGTTACACTGTAGTCCCTGATGTAGTGGTGATTGCTGACCTTTGTTTCTTCTTTCCTGTGAGTAGAATAACTGTATCATGCCATGGGATGTTATTGAATAAGAAGAAGGAGGGCTCATGGTCATGAGTCTTTTTCTGAGAAACCACCTTACTTTCACATCTTACCTTGGCGGGTTTTAATATTAAATAAATATTTGCACTTTACATACATCGTTATTATATTTCTATTGTGTTGAAGCAATCTTACAATTTCTAATGGTAAATCAGAAGTAGCACCAGTATTTAATGGCTTCCTTCAGAGCATTTTGGAACAGTCCAATGGGTCCCAAAACTACTCACTTTTGGGGACCTGTTGCCAACTGGGGATTTGTGGCAGCTGTGAGTTTCACTCATATGATCATATGTTTATATTGTTGAAGTTAATTTATTCACTCGACTAGTTATTTGTAACACATTGGTCTTAATCTTTGAATTGTAAACTAATCTTTGTTTAAAGGGATTGGCTGACATGAAGAAACCTCCAGAAATGATCTCTGGCAACATGACAGGAGGTTTATCTATCATCTCTGTCCCACAAAATGTTGAAACCTTTTCCCTTTCCCACTCGGTTGCTTATTGCATTTATTGTTTGTTGTTAATGCTGCAGCAATGTGTATCTATTCAGCATTGTTCATGAGATTTGCATGGATGGTACAGCCACGCAACTATCTACTTTTTGCTTGCCATGCCTCAAATGAGACTGTTCAACTTTATCAATTCTCTCGATGGGCAAGGGCAGAGGGGTAAGCAGCTTGGATATTAGCGAAACTAAATTACTATGCTTATATTCCATTCTATTATTTGCTGCCCTCTGCAATTACAAATGCTATTTTAACTTGTATTTGTTATGCATTCCTCTTTTTTATATAAATTAGTTTTACCTAAAACTACCTTTATCTTTATAGATCGTCACCAGGCTCTTTGGGTTTGGTGTTTGAAAAAGCTTCTTCAATTAACAAGCCCTACTAAGAAATTAGGCCTAATTAATTGCCATACTTATTTGAAAATGACGATGCTCTTGATATATTATGATTTATCACGACTTCAATTTCTACTTGAATAATGTGAGCACCTAGAAATACTTTCCAGTATTCCATATTAAATAGAGCTCAAGTATTTTAGTGGGATTCACATAAATTTCATCTAATGCTAATGTGAAAAGAGTGTGATTAAGAAAATCTCTTTCTCTGTAATATTTGAACAGGTCTTTTATGCATTATCATATATTTATCTTAACTCAATGGAGTGCTGGATATACGGTTTGCTGATAAAGTTTGCATTTTCTTTTTAAGGAATTTGTCTGCTGAGAAGGAGGAAACTTCAGCTCAGTAACATGATGATGACACTTTCCTCGGTGTAGTGATTTAAAAGATTTTGCATTTGAACTTGTCGACGTATGAATAAGTGATCGGTGGTGGTAACGAGGGCCTTGTGGAAACTGCTAAGGATTCTGGCCGAGTTGAGCGTATTTGAGGGCGTATGGGTGGGTTTTATATGTCTAACATATTAACTGACCCATGAATGTTTAATTTTAAAGCATAACAAAGATTTGTCTATTTCTGAAATTCATTTCAATTACAAACTTGAAGTTGAGCGTTGAGGATTGTATTGTGACTAGTTCTTTTGTTGATGTTATTGAGATAAAAATAATAATTTCATACATAAAAATTAAGTTTAATTTATAAATTAACATTGAATAAATCAATATAAGAATTTTTATTAATTAATTTTAATTTATAAAGAAATTTGTTTGATTTTTTTCTTATGTTTTCTTGTATTAGAAAAAAAATTAAACCTATACAATAGTTACATGTTTTTTCCTTAGCATACTTAAAGAAAGTGTCATAAGTTACGATTTAGGTTTTATAAGACACGGTTAGACATGAAATTTAGATTCTGCATCTTAAGTGGGACCTTCAATTTTTATATTATTAAGATGTTTTTGCGACCTTCAGTCATTATAACCATAAAATGTTGATTGGAAAAATTAAACCATAAAGAAAAGAAATATATTAAAATATTGGATAATGATATTTTGAATCGGTTTAAATTCGTATTCAGGTTTAGCAAGAAAATATTGTCGCTTCATCTGATAAATATGAAAATTTTGGTTTAGTTGTTGGAGTTAGAAAATCGGGTGTCAAAGAAGTGAGAGAATTGAGAGAAGAAAGGAAAAGTAGGCAATTTTATAGTGATACTTTGTTGCAGTTGTAGTAAGGGATGGTGATTGTTTCTTTTGAAATGGCATCTAAAACTTCACCTCAAAAAAAGGACACTGTCATGGCTCCAACATCCTCGTCTTGCTTATTTTCTTGTTTTTGTGTTCACTCTAAAAGCCCATTGTCGTTGTCAAATTATAAACTAAATTTTAGTTGCATGACAATTTAAAGGTAAATAACAATTTAAATTTAAATTATTAGTATTAGTATATTTTAATTAAATTTTAGTATTAACGCGTGTCAGTTTTTAAGCATTTTAATTTATATTATAATTTTTAGATAATTCTTATTTCTATAAAAGTTAATAACTTTATTATATACGCCATCTTTTTGTCGAAAGAAAGTTTTGAAAATTCTTTAAATTATAGATGCATTAATTTTTTTTTAAAATACTTTGAAAAAGGCTAAAATTCATATTTTTAATTGGTTGTATATTAAATAGATATCTTGCACACATTTTTTTTTTACTTTTACACGTACGGTTAAATATTTTTTAGCTATGTTTGATAAAATAAAAATAGGATAGATGCAAATATGCATTCTTAAATTTTATTAATACAAATTAAATTTTGGTATATTGAATATTTTTATTTTTAAAATTATTTTTCTCCTAATATTTTTAAAAATTGATATATGAATTTCTCCTAATATTTATAGAAATAGGGACTTCAGGAAAAATGTTTGGTAAAATCAAATGAAAAATTAAAAAAAAAAAAAGTTTGTTACCTTTGGAGTACATACATTCAATTCTGAGAATTTTTGTTTTTGTGATCTCTTTCCAGCCAAGAAAGTATTCGAATTTGAGAAGAAAAATAGAATTTGCGCAGAAGGGTTTGTGATTGATCAGAGAAGGCATGAACACTTTTCCTTATCAATAAAAAAAAAAGGGGGGTTTTGGAAGAGAGAAAGAGAGAAAGAGAGAGAGGGAATGGCGGAAGAGAAGAGCGAAGGAGTGGAGAAAGAGACGATGAGTCCATGGGAGCAGCATGCGGCGGTTATCAACCTCCCTCGTTTCGACTACAACGCTCCCTCTTCTCTTCTTCGTAACTCCCACTCTGGATTTCTCATCACTTGCACTCTCAGTTCAGTTACTTTTCCTCTCTCTTCTTTTCTCATCCATTCCCTTTTCCTTTTCATTTGAGTCATTTTCTATTTCTCTTTGCAGAGCGAGAGAAGAGCGCAACAAAAGAAGCAATCGCCATCCTTCGTAAGGTCACTTTTACTTCTCTTTCTTCCTGAAAACAACCTCATAACATAACCATTCCTTTATTTTGTGAAAATTAGTGAAAATGGCTTCTTTACGGTCTCTCTCATTACCCATATATAATTGTTTCTTACAGTTCGTCGAGCCGGGTCATTTTGACTCTTCAAACAACCCTAATGAGAGTTGTATTTCCAAGAGACGGAAGCTGTGCACTGATGATGCTGGTGAGGAATGTTTGGATACCAAGGAAACTGAGTCTGCTACTGCTGACTCTGGAGATGGTATTCAGTTTATTTACTTCCTTTTTTGCAGTTTTGGGAGATGAATGTTGTTTGATAGGGTTTTCTTAAACAGCCAGCCACGGTCATTGTTTCTGGTGGCAGGTAAACTTTCAAGTGCTGTTAAAGCAGGACCAGACAGAGATGGTGTAACTGATCTTTCTTTGGTTAAGCTCACAAGGAATGGGTTGCTTCTCCTTACCTTTCCCAGTCACACACAACCTGACACTGTTAATATTGTCTCAAATATCATCCAAGCTTTGGAATCTGGGAATGGAAGTTTGTTGGCGTAAGTAAATTGGCTTATTTTTGTGTTACTAGTTAAATGTTTTTGTTTGTTTAGTGTTTTAGCATGGCAATGATGCTAGCTTAGTGTAAACTTGTTCTGTCCCCCATTGCCTTGCTATCAAAGGGAAAGATGGGGGAACTTTGAAATTTCAAGCCAGGGATGTTGGTCCAAGAGGGACCTGATTGATAGGAAAGTGGTAATGAAGTTGCAGAACTTGGTAACCAATCGACCATTTGTGAATCTGACCTACCGGTTTTTGCTCCCCTGTTCCTCTAGCTCCTACTCTTATGGGTTGGCTTTCTTGGAGTTCTTCCAAATAAGAATTCCTGCTGGTGATCTGTTTAGTTTGGTTTATACATTACATAGGAATATAAGGGGGAAAAACATCTCCAGCTTCAACTCAACCATCCTATGCAACTTTCTTGCTTTTTAAGAATTTCCTGGCATGAGTTTCAATATAGGCTATTCTTTAGTTGTGCATCCTTTATTCATTCTTTTTCATGTTTGCTATTTTGATTAAGGAAAAGGAAATAAATTGATATTTTACATACGTGTAAAGGAATCTTGAAGCTTTTTCTGCTGGCTTAGGCACTAGGTGAGGCTGTGTTTGGTAGAGACTTAATGCGGCTTGATAGATGCATTTGACCTGTAATCCTTAGACAGGCCCCTTGCTTAAGTGCTGTAATATTGTGTTGCCTCACTTGCTTGTTCCATTTCCAGTTTCAAAGCTATGAGTGAAATGAAGAAAAAATAGCATATGTAAGGTGTTGACTGAGATTCTCCGTTTGAATGAATGGAGAGCCAGACTGACGAGGAAGGGAACAAAAACTGGGATATGAGGAATTTTTAATCTGTGGAGATATTTGGTTGAAGGGGTTGGGGGAATGGATATTAGCAAGTATGTGTCTGTGGTGCATAGTGGTGGAGGGCGATATGGAACAGTAGGTGACAACATGTGGGTTAATGGGATGTGGGTATATATAGTGGAGTGGGGGAAAGGGAAGTTGTTGAGGAGGTGAACTTGGCTGAGGAGTTTTGCTTTGGTGAGGGTAGCATGGTTGCTGTGGAGGGAAACCGTGCTGGCTGGAATCCCACGTGCATAGTTGGATGAGGTGAAGGTTGGGGCTGGAATCCTTAAGCCACTCCTAAAATTTTGTTCTTATCAGTTTGTAATAGAACTTTCTGACTCGTGACTGATCAAAGGGATCGTGCACAGATGGCTCATGCGGATGCAAAGGCCTTTGAAACTTGATCTGATGGTGGAATCTAATTGTAAGGTATTAGACTTGAGTTTCATATTGGAAATATGGGATTGTTATTTGGGGTTTACAAGGCCCCAAACTGCTCAATTACAATGACTAGTTTTTATGTTGTGGTTCTACCAAGGTTCGTATCCGAAAGAAAACAATATAATCCCCTTTCCCTATAAAACTTTTTCTAGACAGATCTGAATAATATTCCTCTCTCCGGAAAACTGTCCCTCCTATTTGCTATACGCGGGTTTAGGTTTTGCAAAAGCAAACTAGTAGCCTATAAATTTGTTAGATTTGAACTATAACTTCAACTTTAAGAATAGTACAATTCTTTGTTATTTGTAAATTATTCTAAATTCATCCATTTTTGTTTTCTCAGCTGTTTGGCTGCCATCTCCTAATTTTCTGTTTGTTTCTGTTTATTGAACTTTCAAGTTCTAACAACCGTAGATTTAGCTTTAGAATGGCTGATATGTTGATTGATTGCAGATATGGACATGCAAATTCTACCTGTATTCTCTCTTTTTATTTCATACTTATTGAGTGGACATATGTAGGCTTGTGGATGTATACTATAAAAGCCCTTCTCTCTGACTTCTGTACCTTCCTTTTTTATCTGACAGTGAACATATTTTCTTCTGCAGTTGGTGCCATCGCATTTTCCCTATCCAGGCTACCTGCAGTTTAAACGAAAAAGAACTACAAGAAGTAGTATCAATGCTTGTTAAAAATTTTGTAGCTGCTAAACAGGACAAACTACAACGACCTCTGAAGGTCCAATCCAATATTGTCTTTTAACTGAAAATCAGCCATGCTATTCATAAGCTACATTGCTTGCCATTTTCATCAATTGAGATATACATGATCCCCTCCCTGCATTGTTGTCATTGTCCACGAAAGAAGAATCCAGATTTTAATTAAAATTTGAATATCAATAAACCTGATCTCAGATGGTGGACGAATATTTTTGTGCATGTAGCTTCTAAACATCCTTACCGGTGATGTGTCATTGACAACTGAAGCCAGAGCCAAGATTTTGATTTGATTGTCAACCAAGACTTGCACATTCTGCAGCTTTCTCAACTTTCTATAGAAAAAACATATTTATTACATTATACATAAATATAATCAAAAGCATGTTTGGATTTTACAAATGATGAAATATGAACACGGTATGATTTGTAAATGAATTGATTTCTTGAAACAAATATTAGTCTAAATAAGTTTTGGACAAGAATTTCTTTATGAATTAGTGGAGTAGTAGATATTCATGTTGAGATTTTCAGTTAAATTATATTTTGGTAAATTTCATTCCTTGGATCTGATGTACGTTACGTTACTTATCAATCTCACATGAAAACAATTACAAACTGCCATTAATCTCACATGAAAACAATTATAAACTGCCATTGCAGTTTGCTGTTGGGTTCAACCGAAGAGGAATTGAAGAAACTACATCTGCGAAGGAAAATTCAAAGGATTCTAAAGCATTTAGTTTGCTGGACCGTAATAAATGTTTTGGTGTGGTGGCGTCTGCAGTCAATCATGTTGTGGAAGATTCAGTAGTGGATCTCAGGTCTCCAGAGGTAAAAGACGTACTATTTGCCTTGAACTATTTATAGCTGTTGGTATTTTCCTTTATGCAGTTGGTATCTACATTTATGCATACTCTCAGCATTGATTAGCACTGGCATTGCAGCTCTCTGTGCTTGTTGAGTTGCTACCCCTTTCTGGAATACCCAATGGATCCAGAATAGTCGCTGTCTCTGTCCTCCCCAGCAACCTTGTTAGTACAAAGCCTCGACTATGCATCAAACCCTTGACTTCCAATACTAAGGAAGGCTCTGTAGCTCCATGAACACTCTTGTTAATCGTTTACTTTAGCCTCCGTGGACAATGTTGCTTTGTCAGGTTACACATCCTAGAAGCTATATCTATTGGATTTCGTATGACCCTGCAAATGGAAATGGAAAAAAACCAGCTACAAATAAGAACTAGCCTACCTTTCTGACTCTCCACAAGTAAAACCTGTAGTCACCCACTTTTTCTCCACTCGTTCCTTTTTTGTTGAGCTTAATATATCTTAGTATCTCAATATTAAATGTGATCTGTGAAATCAAGTTGAATGCGACCTTCGTACATGCCCAGCTTTATCCGCTACATTTCTTCGTATACTCTCTGGTTTCTGATGTTTTATATAGAACCCTTGCATTCTTTGTATGGAAAGTACTGCATTAAATTGAGATGTTTTTTTATGACAAAAGACTGTGGATTAGTTGGAACTGTACCATTTGTATGATGGATGTTTTCATTTTAATGGTTGCTTTTATGAAGAGTATTGCTATTTCCGTTTCGTGCAGATCGTTTTCGTACTCATTAAAAATGTCTTGTCAAGAATGTAAATGATGTATTCTAGCTCTAACCTTATTCTACGTGAATCCAAGAGCGAATCGTTCAGTAGATAGTGGTAAATTAAGTTGTAGAATTGGCTTATTCAACAAGTGAAGAGGTTTATATGAATTTTTAGGACAAAATATTTTAATTTGAACATCCATGACTGTATATATGTTAGTAGTCTTTTCATTACATTAAACTGAATTATGGAAAGGAGGGTGATAATTTCTATCAATATATTCTACGTTTTGTTTTGTTTTTATCAATTCTTTATATAGAATTACTTTTCTCATTACTGTTACTTAAGTGTAATCAATCTATATACATGTTTATAACACCTAAACTTTTTATATAAGCTAAAGTGGAATTTAGAAAATTTGAACTTTTAATGTCAGATCCTATTTTGTTATCATAACTTATTTATCATACATAACTTACACCTCAATTCAAAATATCCAATCTCTCATTTGTGGATTCAATGGTTATGATCATCAGAATTATTTTATATGGTTAACTAACTAAAAAGTGTTTAAAGGGCATCATGTTAAAAGCTAACAAAGTTATTACACATTTCATGATAAGAATTCGATTTCAGTACACCCACTAGTGCGTATTTTTCTTTTGCGTGTTTTCATGAAAAAAAGAATAATTACATTTTAAGCTGTCATTAAATGAAAGCTAACTACCAACCAGTGCGTATAATCTCATTATTTATCATTAACATAAAGGGATGTGCAATGAAACATGACAAGTCTATAAGTTAGATCCTCTCTAGCAGCTTCTTGTCAGATTCCTAAACAAAATAGCTTCTTCTTTTCATTTATGAAGTTTCTCACCCTTTCAATTTCTCCCAAACCATACCATTATGGAACAAACAACCAAAAATGGTACTTTTAGTCAAAATCCCAGCCACCCTTATCCAACCAAATTATGCTATTTCACAACCAAACCACATTTTTCTACGATGTTCATTACTTCAAATCTGTGCGATACCGGTACCTAGTACCTACAACTTAATGAATTCAAGTAATTCCAGATTATTTGAAGCTTCATTTGATGATTCATGATTTATTTTTTTCGTTTTTATTTATGAATGAGATGGTTGAAAATTTAACTCCTTGAATGAAAGAAGTGAATTTGAATTACACATGCTTCTGTTGGATATATTAAATACATATAGTTAACTTTATTTTTACATGAGATAAATATACAGATAAAACAAATAAAAAAAAAGTAAAAACCAAAATCATATTAAACTGAACTATACCTTACAAATGGAACTGAGCACTCAGTTGATTTCTAACCCTACATGTAGCTGGTGTGAGAAACTCCCAACTACACATTTTTATTAGCTACAGCTAGTAATTAACATTTTTACCCATTTTGTTTCAGACTTTTGACCTGACATCAAAATGTCAGTTTCAGACAGAGATGCAGTTAATTATCAAAATAACAGTAGAATTATGGAGATAGAGCAAAAGAATTTAACTATGTTGCCATGTAGCTCTCTACCTTTATCTCAGAGAATTAAATATTTTCACTGGCGGAAAGGGCACAACACTATTCATCAAGAATGATTTCCCACAAAACCAAATCATAGTAAACATGTGAATAAAAGACCATGGCTATGTGGACCTAGGACAATTCTCTTACGTTAAACAACTCTTCAAAGTTTAGATAAAGTATCTGTCTAACAATTAATATATACTTTTATTTCAACATAAATGGACCAGTGTGATTGCTTCATAAGATTTTCGATTTTCTTCTTATAATATATTATTCATACTTTAAATATGGCTTCCAAATATTATATTTACCTTGTAAAAGAAAAATATCATAAAGAATAATAGGCTTAATAGCATGTTTGGTCTAATGATTTAATGCTTTTTCTTTATTTATTTTTTACTTAACGTAATTCTTAAAAGGAGTTAAGTGTAATTTTTTCTTTAGATAAAAGTTGTCCTTTCCATATTTTTCTCTTAGGATTAAAGAATTATGGCATAAAAAGAGTATGTGATTATATTAGTATATATTGGTTCATCATTAATGTTTATCTGAGGGAATGTGTCATATTAAATTTTAAAAAAATATATAGAGTCAACATTGAGTAAAAAATAAATAAAGAAAAAAGTAAGTGTAAATATCGGAACTAAAAATACTATTAAGCTAAAATAATACGTGTTTTGTCTTATAAAATATTTGTATGGAATTTTGTTTTTAATTATTCTTTCACACTATTAACTAAATTATTATGGATGACTTCAAGATTTTTGTTTCCATGTGAAAATTACATAAATCCAGAATTTTACTTTATATTTTGAGTCTTCAAATTCATTGTTTTTATCTTGCTTTAAATGTTTTTTAAAATTATTTTATCTCTTTCATATATTTTAATATTCATCTAATTTACATAATGACTGTATTATTAACTTATAGATATTAAGAAGGAATTGATGGGATAGATTTTACTTAGAACGGCTATGCAATTAATTTAATCAAATTTCAAAATCGTTCAATACTGTTATGACATATTTTATCTTATTATTTCTAATTTCAAAAATTAAATGTTATGAAATGGAATAACACCTGTAAATAAGTTTTTATTTATTTATTTGATATATATCATTTATACTATATCAAATCTAAATTCAAATATCAAATATATAATCATAGAATTCCTCTAACTAGAAAAATAATACATAATTTCCCAAAAAAATTTAATATTTTACTGTTAAAACTCATTTGTATACATAGAAAAATACAAATAAGAAAAAAGCTTGTTTCTGTTGGTATTAATCTTTACAGTTATTTTAAGTATACATTACAACATATAAAGACAATTGTATAACTCATTAGAATCCAACCTTTGCAATGTTAAATTTTAGTAGCCAATAGTTGCAATACTTTAGTCCCAATTTTTCTTATACAGATACTCATGTTATGCACTGGTTATTCAACTAAAACCCCACCAAGTGGTGAAATTTTGTGAATCATGAGTTACATTATATATATATATATATATTAATAAAAATTTAAACAATTGTCATGATCAAAACTCTTCACATTTTTTTATGTTTTATACTCTATTCTCAAAAAATAAAAAAAAAAACTCATGAGAATTGATCTTTCTACAAATTTTCTGATATCAAAATTATAAAGGAAAAAGAAAGCATATTAATATTAGAATATAGTATGTTTGTGAGGTGACAGCATGTGTGGATTAATATAGAAAACTCAAGAAATGGATTGAAATAAATTAGCATGCAGATTGGAAAGGTACTGAGTGAGGATGGTAGAAAAAGAACAAAATTGTTAGTGAAGAGAATGAAAAAGAAAAAAAAAAAAGTAGAGTAGATTATGCCTATAATAGATTGATTTTACAATAGTGGAAGAAATCAATTGCCACATAGGGCTAAAGAAAGGTCCAAATTAATTGTTTCTTTCAGATTGGATGAAGAAGTAGTGCAGTCCTTGTAGTTGCTAAACCCTGCAGCAGGGTATGATGAGATTGTCTCACTGATCTCACTGCCTGAACATGAACCATTACTTCTCTGAGGTGAAGGATTTTGCAATGTAAGCGACAATGACAATTCATACGCTCCTACATCCTCAACTTCTGCCTCACCTGTCTCAGTCTTCACATCTACATTAATTCCTTTTCCACTCCTCTTTCCTTCATTTAATGTTGTCACCTATAAACACCACAACACACTGTCTCAGAAATCTCACTTCCTACAACAGAAGAAGAAACTTACTTTCATTTCATTCATTGAAAAAGTTTTAAATTTGAATCGACTGAAACCCTAAAAAACATTTTTTTATGGTTTGTATAATCAAACAAAAGTAGATACATTGATGTCTTTATCTTTGTTCTGATCCAGAGAGAGAGCAATTATAAGTTTTGGATTTTATGGAGAGGAAAGAAGTTGAGGTTAAGTCCTACTAGTGGGGTCTCTACCTTCAAAAGAAGTATCCGTATGGATGCAATAAAGGGCATAGATAAAATTTCCATTTGCAAAGTCAGAATTTCAATAATTTGGGAGGACCACTGAATGTGAAAAAACTCAGAATATAAATTAGAAGCCATGATGACCCTTTCGGCCACATTGCAGCCTATGATAAATTTTGGACAATCACAAGCACCCTCTCCTCTATTCCCACCACAATCTCAATTTCGTACAAAAGGGGACCAAAAACAATCTAACCACTCCACAACCCGATTAAATGTTACATAAAGTAATGTGTGTACCTCTGTGTTCAACAACACTTCACGTTTTCTTATTTTTACCCACACTTCATTTCCAACACTAATAATAATAAACAACAAAATCAAAACTAAAATACAGCTTTTAACGTCGCAAAATATTTAATAATCACACCAGTTTCTGCAAAAAAAAGCGTCTGGTTTGAAGCTCAGAACAAAGGTATTAGTTTAATAATATATTTTTCTATAAAAGACAGAGAAAGAAAAGGCACAGGCAGCTGAGAAATTAACCAACGGTTTCCCATTTAACACACAACGTGATCCCAAAAGCTGTGCATATTTGACAGACCAAACGTAAGATCACACTGCACAAAAGTGGAGTGCTTCCACCCTTTGGATTGGTCATCTCGGCATCCCAACAAGGAATAAAATTCAAGAACAAAACTTTCTTGCATTCCTTTAGGTTTCACAGCTATCTGTTAAAGTTTATCAGCATTTAATGCAGACTATAATTATGGAAGTAAAACTCCAATTAACCATGTATTATATATATATATATATATATATATATATATATGACAGTGCAACCCTAAAATAATATAAATTAAAAGCATATAACATAATAACACAGAAAAAGAAGAGATAAGAGAAATAAACCTGGAGAAAATCTGATTGTTGTTGGATAGGACATTGGAATGAAGTGAGGTTGGGAAAATGTGGTAACAGAGAGGAATGGGTTTGTGTCTGCCATGTTGAAGCCTTACAGAACTCCTTTATTCCCTTGTGCTCAGCCATGGGCTTCTGCAGATAATCATAAAAACAGTACGGATTTGGAACTGCATCACATAATCTTTGGCTGCATTGCAGACTCTCTGAGATGGAACTCCTCGTCTCGATTCTTGCTCTGAGTATAGAATCCAAACGAAAAGGAATTTTAAAAGAAGCAAAAAAGTAAAAGTTGCCTCAGAAAAGCAAAAGATCAAGGCAAGCGTAACACCACTCTCTCTTTTGCTTCTTTTTGCTTCTTTTGCTTCTCTCCCACACACACACACAAACACTTTTTTTTGACGTTTGAAAAGTCTGAAATTATTTCAGCTGAGAAAAGAGATGAATAAAGCTACATATGCTGACCTTTTTGGAGGGAGATTGCCGTGGCCGAAGAAGGAATCAGATTCTATTCCCATGGGTTTCGAACATGAGTACTCAACGCAAACATCATTCACTTCATCAACACACCCATCATCGTGCTCCTCAAAAGATTGGTTCCTATGTTGGGAGTGTGTCCTACCTGACAAATACACGTACCAAGTTACCAACACATTATCAAAAAAATCATAACATTTCTTTCATGTTAGCAATTAATGCCTTGTGCTTTCAACACATGCCAGCAACGAACCACCTTTGTTGTGTATGTATGAAGAATGCAGAAAAAATATATATATAAAGTCATGGATTTCATCAAAATGCCATTAGAGGAAGATTTAAAAGGACATTGACTCCTTCTTCTCCCTACACTGTTATGGTAAAGAAGAGATTAATAAATGTGCAACTCAGTTTCAAATTTCCCAACTTGTGTATAAGTGCGAGTTCATAGGTTATGTTTCTTAACTTCAAATATGTACCAAGAGAAGAAACAACAATCAGCATTCAATGCACAAAGCATGGTCTATAGTTCCCCACGTATTATGGCATGGATACGCGACAGAAATATATTGTTGAGGAACCATGATCGTCATAAGGAACAACAACTACTACATACAAAGATTAAGACTCTATCCTTGTTCATGTGCTTTGAAATAAAGAATGTTCAGTACCTTGTCTCCCCAAGTCGCCCCTCATGCTTCTGTACATCTGGTTTGTGCAAAGAGAGAAACCCAACATCAATAAATCAATAAACAACACCGAAAATGAAACATAACCATGCATCGCCAAAATTATTTTGACTGGTCAGAAAACCATGCTGTTCCAACGTTCCTAACCTGGAGATGACTCTTGACGTGTGAAATTGTGAGCCCTTTAACATCCATGAGCTGAAGAACGAGCTTAGGAGTAGCCTCTGAAAAGATAATCAAAAAAATTAGTAATTTGAAAATACAAAAACATGAGAAGTAAAAAATAAAAAAGAACTCCACTTACTTTGATGGCCTCCAAGGCTATCAATGGCGTGAACAAAGCAACGGTGCAGCTCGGGAGTCCACCTTAAACGAGGAACCTTTGACCTTATATATTGTCTCACAGCTCCTTCTCTTCCACAACTACCCATGTTGAGTTTGATCTTATGTAAAACCTTGGTCGAGTAAAAAAGAGGTTCACTTTCTTGTGTTTCTTCCTTGCCCACAACAAGAAGTGTAGTTTCTTTGGACCTCTCTCTCAGTGTTATATATCAGAGAGAGAGAGAGAAAAGAATGAGCTTTTTGCTCCCCACGCAAACAGAAAGCAGAGGGGGCAAAAGAGAGAGAGAGAGGAGGAATATCACGAGAGAAAATGAAAAGACGAAGAAGACATGTGTAAGAGCTCTGCAAATTCCTTAGGAGTCACACACACATACACTGATAATACCTGATATATACGGTGGTTGCTGTACCTTTAAGTTGCCAAGGAGCAATCAAATAAACTAAAAAATAAATAAAGGAAACAGAAACTACTACGAACTCAAAACTGAAATCCCCAAAAAGCAGAAAACTCAACACACTTTTTCTCAGATAAAAAATCACGAGGAGGCTTCTGATCTTGTTTGCACTGACCTTCCACGAAATGATTACACCTATGCAATTGCCAATATAATGGGTACTATCCACGGTGTTACAATTACTCAACTGCTTCTCTTTGACCTTTGCTTCTCTCTTTCTCTCTCTCACACCACTTTTTTCTCTCTCTACAAAGACTTACTCATTAGAATATGACCACTGCTACATACGCCAACGTCGTCATCATCACTGTGTAAGACCCCATGAAAATACTTTTCTTCTTTTTAGTTATTATTATTACTATTATACCTATTATACTATCCTTTCTGTGAATCAACATTGTGTGAATGCAAGATCATTATTGCACAACACAACTTCACAGATCTGCCCTTGTTCTATTCCTTCAAAGACCATTTTACCCTTTTTGTAGGCTCCACTCTCTTTCTAGCCCTAATCTAAACTTAGGTTACCTCTGTGCCAAGCAATAAACTGTCTGTAATGCCATTTGGACGTGCATGGGAAATAGTACACCAATATTATTATTATTATAACACTTTTTTTCATATTTATTCTACTTTTTCACCCTCTTCTGCCATGAAATTGTCAACTTCACCATTTATCCATTTTATTTCAAACTCTAAACAACTGCATGAGAACTTTTTACATATTTTTCTGAGGTGAATATAAGCATGTTATGGTTTTGTTAACTGTTGTTTTGACATGAAAAATAAAATGTGTCTGTTTTTCCACATCAAAGCATGTTTTTTTAAGGCTCCACGTGGTTGGGAGGAAGAAGAGTCAGAGGAAATAAAAATAAAAATAAAAATTGAAAATGTGTTTTTAATTAGTTAAAAATATAGAAAATTATATGAAGAATATCTGAACACCTAAATTTGAAGAAGGACTTATGAATTATTGACTAGACATTTCGGTTAAGGTCCTAGGGAATATCTTTCATGTCAAGAAAAAATAAGAGAGAAAAAAACGAAGTCAAAGAAAGACACATTAAGATTTATATGAAGTGATTAAGGTGAGTGGAACAAATGAGAAAGATAACATAAAACAAATAATTACAAAAAAAGGCAAAGCAGCACAGTGATGAGATGCGTACGAAATTTGGCATCCCAAGTAGACACCAAAATAAATCAGATGGTGGCACCTCGAAATCACCCCATCGTAAATCAACGGCTGGGATCGTTGGAAGGATCTTTACGTCAACGTGATGAATTCCGTATGTGGAATTTCAACTCTGAACTATTGTCAATCTACACAGCTGGGATGTGCCATCAAAATCAATCAATCAACTCTCTTTACTATATATTCTCAATATTTATATTCTATCATTTGCAATAATATTATAATAATTCATTTACAACTCTTATTATCAAAACTTATAAAACTTATTAAATTTTACAATATTCAAACAATTTATTTCATGTTTACTCTATTTTTCAAGAAAGAGAACTCTCTGGAAAGAAACCTGAGTGAAATAATCATTTTTTTTTTGTTCAACTAGTTATTGAACATGATGGATGTTTATAAAATATTTTGGAATGTCAAAGTAGATGCATACTTATTTTAGTAGTGTCAAATATATATTAAAATTAAAAAATATATTTATATACTAGATATATAAACAAAAATTGAGGTCAAGATCTCTCGATAAACCTTCTAAATTTCACCACTGAAAATAATATTACAATGTTATACTGAATTTATTTTATTTAGAATAAAAATTATACATTTTAGAGAACTAATTAACTTTTTATTACAAATTGGTTCATTTTTTAAACACCAGACTCGTTTAATTATATATGTTAAAAAATAGTCAATCATCCTTATTACTGGTCAATCAATATCATTATTCAAATTTTATTAATATATTATTATAAATTTTAATACATTTTATCAACGCATTAATAAAGTAATTTTTTCTTTTACGGTTTTTACCGGGAAGACATCTACGAGATGTTTTTTTGGATTTTTTTTTCGTTTTTCTTTCTTTTTCTTTTTTTTATATGGTTTGGGAAATTCTATTATCTTTTGTTATTGTTCATAAAAAAATAAATTATATATAATAACATTGATAAAAATAAGAGTATATTAAATTATATTTATAACTCCTCTCATTATAAACAAATATTTATTTTATAAAAGTTTTACTAAAATAATGACTATATATCTTATATTTTTAAAACATATTCTATTACCTAATTGAATTAAAAATTAATATCAAAAACTTAAAATTCATGTTTAATTTGGTAAACACTAAATTAAGATAATATATAGGCACAAGAAATAAGATAATAAATTGATTAATCTTTTACTAAATTAATAAAAAAAAATTGCCATCTTTAATTATTTTTATTAAAATTATTTCAACAAATTATTTTAAAATGATATTTATTAAGATGTGTGAAACAAACCTTAACCAACCATTCTTATGAAAAATAACAAATTAAGCTTAATAAATTCAATTCCATGATTATTGTGTTAAAGTTGTCTAAATATATAAAATTAAAACATCACTGACTAAATAAATAAATGTTTGAATATTTGAACTATATATAATTCGAATTAAAAGCTCGTGAAATAGTTATGTTTTATATCATCGGATAAGACTCATAGTTTTAAAATTTTATAATTATGAAAAATAAAAAATATATATGAATGATTTTTAGATATTTAGAATATATATATATATATATATATATATATATATATATATATATATAACTATTTTACAAACATATAAACGTGAACTATAAAAAAAATGTATTAAACTCAATAAGTTTGGACTCCTTTTACGTTTTCTTTTTTCACACCTCACCTTTGAATAAAAAATATAATAAAGCATACAAATAATTATAATTTTAAGTAAAATTCAATTAATCTTCAGAATCAAGGTCAAAATAAGTAATAATATTTGGATCGTACTGAAATTTAGTTAAATATTGAGTTGGATTAATATAACTTGACCCCTCCTTAGGTCTCGTGAGGTCATTGTATGGTAGGTCCTATTAGTTGGTCTGAAAAAACAAAATTCCATTTTATACATGTTTTTGTATTTTAGTGAGTGTTTGTTAGTTATATATTCATAAATTTGTTAACTATTATAACATGTTTCATTGAAATAAATAGTTCAAGTTCAAAAACTAAGAATGTCATGGGAATGTTTGCCAGTTAATAATAAATAAAAGTAACTAAATAATAAATGTCATATTTTTTATTATTTTGTTATGGGCCGATAATATGTCTTATAATATATTTCAATAATCTTTTGATAATAAATATTTTAAGTAGATAGATTATACATACACATTAAAAAACATATACACATGACACCTCTATTTAAACATATCAAAACATTTGTTCTAATTTATTTCAAACTCCTAAAATCAAGATTTTAATGCAAATTTGGTAACTTTCAAACCATAATATATTTAGAAAGTAAAATAACCTATCAGCTCAAAATCAATAACTTACTTGATATCTTACTAAAAGAAAATTATTAAATAATGATTAATTTAGAGAACAAAAATAAATAATCACTGCATTAATTATATTATATATCATTTTATAAACTATAAATAAAAATGAGTACTATCATACATAATCTGTAATATTAATAAAAATATTATGATTGATTTGTAAGTTAAAAATTTAAATTGATTTTTAATATTAATTATACAAATTTTAACTATTTAATATTATTAGATTTTAAATTAATGTTTAACTAATTAGAGAGGTTGATGAAATGGATGTTATCATCATGACACAAATTAGGCAAATTAATGATTTGGAGGAGTCACTGAAGGTTGCTGAGAAAAGGCTGCAATAATTAGTATTAGGATTCACGTGTTATTGTGTGTAATATTTTAAAGTCCAATATGGAAAATTGAATAAAGAGCGCAACTGCGATCCAATGATGAAATGACAAGTATTAGTTGTTTCCTCTGCAAATCCGACGAACTTAAGAAAGACGAATATGAAGAAATTTTCTTAATTGCAAAATTTCCTCTTAATTGAAAAATTAACTTTAATTACCACACCTACACAATATACGTAAGACACCCTACTACAAACCGTGTTACATGTACAATGCTCCGTTAATGATTTAAACGACGTTACAGAAAATGACCAAATAAAACACAAATTGCGAAAATGATGACCATTTTAAACATTCGATAAAAATGAGGATTATCTTAAACATTTTGTCAAAATGAAGATCATCTGCAATAAACACTACGAAAATGAAAACTAAAAAAGTATTTAAATTTATGAGAAAATGTGTTAAAAAAATTATATTATTTAAAAATAAGATAATTTAGAATGAATGAATTGATTGTAAGATTTAGAATTTTTTTAAAAAAAGAAAAAGTTGGAGGGAGAATTTGAAGAAGTAAAGGATTTGAATGTGATATTTAATTGGGGCAGAGAGGGAGCAGGTGAGCATAATAAGAGAGGAAAGGAAAGAAACAAAATGGCATTCTCAGCTAATCAGAAGGAATTGTTCTAAAAGATGGCAGAAAGTGCAGATTGAGAGAGAGAGAGAGAATTAAGAAACTCTCTCTGACTCTGTCAGAACTCTTATAATGATGGAAATGGCAGAAGCTAAAGGAAGAGAATGCTGCAAATTCCTGCGAAAATGGAATGATGGGTTATGGAACACTCCAAACACCATTTAATTTCTTCTTACTCTCTCTCTCTCTCTTTCCCTCTCACTGTCCAAGATAAGATAACACTCTTCTTTTCTTCTCTATTTTGCTTCCATTTCACCAACCAAACAAATTTAATTTATCAAATTACAGGGATCGATCGCAAATAAATTTCATTAATTACGAGGATTCATTTGAAAATATGTGGAGTGTGGAGTGGAAAACAACAGGGCCTCAAGGGGGTGGCCTCGAGGCCGCCGGTAACCTTTGGCGTGAGCAGGCAAACGGTAATGTGCCTCGGCACATGTGCCAACTCTATTCCCTTTCTTTCTTCATATAATCCAAATTTTAATAAATACTATATTACAACCACACGTACAACCAAAATTAGATATTATTTTCATTAATCATCACTATCGATAATAGCACAAATGAAAATATAAAAAAAAAATATTAATTCTTAGACATGTAATTTTCATTCAAACAAGTGTGAGGCCTAGTGTTGTTTATCTTTCTCCTCATCTCGTTACTTTCTATTATTATTTTATTTTTTACTTCAAACTTATAAAAAAATCACCTTCTCTCTTATTTATTCTCCTCTTGATAGAAGATTAGAAAACTATAACATAGTTACAGAAATCTTAGTTTATAGTTATAGTATATCATTGCAATTTCAAATTAATGAAAAAGTATTCTATTCAGATTACAATTTACATGTGTCTAATGGGAAAATTGATAAAAAAAATTTGGAACTATAAGTAATATATTTAAACCGAGTATAATTTTAATGCGATGATATTAGTGTTTATTCTTTACGGATTACAAGGTAAAATAAATGATTTTTTCTTACATTATCACTTTTATCTTACATGTCTGTATGAAATAATTACGTTCTTATTAATCTAAAACAACACAAACTCATAATTCTCCTCCGTCACTAGTTATATCATTTATTACAATATCTACTATTTTTTAAATTATGAATATTGATGTAATGAAAGTGTAACAGAATTAGATAGATTTTATTTTAATAAATTGTAACATTTTTCAAATAAAATCGTATTGATGAGATAAAGATATAGGCCTTGTAAAACTTCTTCAATAAAATATACTAACATAACATAAAATAACATCTGAGTTATTATAAGAATAAAAAATTACTATTTTCTGAAAAATATATATTCTTAACAACAATCAAATAAAATACTGATTTGAAAATATTTTTAAGACATTTGGATTGAACCAAAAATATAAAAAAAGAAAAGAAAAAGAAAAAGAAAGAAGAGAAGCAATGTAACAGAATAAAATCCACATTAGCTATTTAAAACATCATGTGGTGATTCCTTCCTAATAATTATAATAAAGTGTAAATGAGACCTTTTTGTTAGCACTAAAAATTTAATATGTAAAAAGAAAAATATTTAAAATTATACGATTAGAATAATTATTATCATTCAAAACTATATATGTACACACCATTGTGACTGTAATTATTGATACTCGTGGAAGAATGTGAGCTTAACAAAATGAGGTGAAATGGATAGTTAATAGGTTTAAGTTTTTTTACTTTTCTCGTCAGAAAGTAAGAAAAAAGGTATCACTAGTAAGATAAAAATGGTGACTCAAATATAAACACAATCTCTATTATTTTTCTAAATTCTTCAAGACCCTGTCACCATTTCTTTTTGTTTCTCTGTGGAAATTGACTTGTAAGCTAGTAAAAAAAGGTTCGAAGTTTTTTTTTTTTTTTATGTGGGAGAAATATTAAGGTTTAAGTTATATTTTTTTAGTGCTGTATAATTAGGATTTTCAATTATTATTGTTCTGTGTGGGGGAAGTTTTGAGTTTTAAGTTCTATTTTTTTTATGGTTCTATAATTAGGATTTACACCACTGAAGTGATTTACAATTTTCTTTGATGTTCCCACTCATCTTCCTTTTCAGATTGAAGTTTCTTTGTAATTCAAGAAAACTAAGTAAAAGAATTTAATATTGTTCTAAATTTCAATTTAAATTATTATTGATTAATGTCGAGTAAAGTTGTGAGATAATTAATGTTATCATTTACACCCAATATATACAAGTGGTTAATTTATTTGACGTTGAAACTCCTCTCATGGTCATGGCATGAGTCACTCATAATATGTGAACTTTGGTTGAGGTTTAAATTTGTTAGTTATCTGTAAATTGGAAATTTATAAATTAGACAAGAATAACTATTAAATGGATCATATGTGTCCATAATTTTAGAATTTAAAGAAAAAAAATAGAAGAAAATCCATCATTCGAAATTGGTTTGACCTGCTTTTTAAATAATAATTTCAACTTATATATTGTTATTCATGATAATTGTCACAAAGATCAGAATCTAAACGGTCAAGGTTTTAATTACACTAAATATACAAAGAGTCTAATAGTCCGGTTGATACCTTACTATAGTCTTTGTTTTTAAGTAACTCAGTTGGTATTTCAATTTTTCTTGTTAGTTTGATGACAATGTCTTGTTTTTTGCAATTTAAAAAATAATTAGAGATGTTTTATGACTTAAATGTTTAAAATTAACTTATAAAATAATTTATAGGTACTTGTAAATTGATTAAACTATAATCGCTAATGTATTTTTTTTTTTCTTGTGTTAAGGTATAATATTCTAAATTTGTTATAGGCTTATGAAGTTATATAAAATTTAACAACTTTAGAATTGTTTAAATATTGTGTTTTTGTTAAGAATTTGAGTGTGAGTTTAAGTCTCACATTGGATAGGAATGAGAGAATATAACACTATATAAGGATGAAGATCCATAAACTCATTGACTTAAGATTTTAGGTTAGATGTAGTGTCAATTTTTGATATGTGAGTTGAACTTATGTCTTATTGATATTTTATCTGATATTTAAATTAATGGTTAAAAACCAACTTAGACAGACTAACTCAGTTTAGTGGGTCTTCAATGAATCAGTAATGGATCGAGGCAAAACAAGTCAAACTGAATATTTTGCCATCACCAATTACATATCATTTCAAAGATATTACTACTTAAAACAGTAAATTTATAAATCTTCCTACTTATACATTTATTTTTATTCAACGACTCTCTACCTTCATTAAATTTTTAATTATCTTTTCTCACGTTAAGTTCCATAATTTTGATATCATAAATCTTTATTCATTGGCTATCTTATTTTATTTGGTTTGGTAAACCCACACGCACAAAAAAATAATTTTATACGCGCACGTAAATCATTAAAGTAATTGTACGTAGAAAGTAATTATAAAGTGTAGAAGAGTGGCGAAGAGTCACTGAAGGAGCAATTATAAAGTTTGTTTGGATTTGGATTTGGATGGTAGAAATTTTCAAAGTGTGTGGTGTCTAGAATTTTGCACCTAATCACTTTCTTTTAACCCACTCATCAACCCAATTGCTGCCACTGAAACGGCACAAGTCAATGAAGTTTTTTTTAGCACAGAAAAAGCGAAGTGACGCACGTGTTGTTGTTCCACAATGCACAACCTGCTACACCCCAAATTCGGTTTGACATTCTTTGCCATGAAAACCAAATTGTCAATAAAGGATCGTGAATCCATCCATAACATAACACATAACACACAACAAACACAATTCCTTCCTTCATTCAAGGAAACCTAACAAACCTTAACACTCTTTTTTCGTCTCAAACCAACACTTAAATCAAGGCACCACGGTACTATATAAAACATTGTTTGACAATTAATTGTGGTTCTAGACCCTTTCTGCCAAAACACAAATTGTTTTTACCCCATGCTTTTCTTTGCCCACTTGTTTTGACAAAGTGTTTCATAAAGAAATATATAAGGGACCATTACACACAATTACATGCGACAAAACACTTCTATTTTGAACTCCATTATTGAAGAGTAAATTAGACGTTTCTCTCATTTCACTATACTGTCCACACTTTTCTGCAATACTTCCCCTACCTAGTCAAACATTACTTCCCAAAAACATTACATGCTGTAAATATATTTTCATGCCAAAAATTAGTACATGACTTTTATTTTTTTCACTTTCATCTTTATTTATTGATGTGGTTTACCGTTGATTAATGTATTATATTAAAAAAAAAAATCAATGATTCATACTAAGTCACGTCACAAAGTGAATGACGGAAGTCAAAAAATAAAAATTATAGTATAATTTTCATGATAAAAATTATGTGTTACATATTGTTAATATCGTTATGTACTAACATCACTATAACATTTTCTAGTTTAGATCATACTAAATTAGACAACGGCTAAATAAATGTTGTCTGAATATATAATAAACAACATTTTCATAAATGTTATATAAATATCATGAAAGTCCATGATTATATAATTGTTGCTTTAAATTATGTGGATAAAATTAGTAAAAATGTGCTCTAGTGAGATCTAAAATCAACATGAAAAAATTGTTGTCTATTATGAGAGTTTTAAGCAACGATTTTAAAAGTATTGTTATACTAAAAATCACTCCCTATTATCTATAGCTACACTCACCTACACCACATATAAAAAACTGTAATCTAATATTTAGACCACAATTTTTATAATTTTGATCACAGTTTTATATCATTGTCTAAAGTAATTTTTGTTGTAATGAATATATATCTTATACAATTTTAAGGTGGTCTTTTCCTGTAAGTTTTTTTTTTTCGACTCGATCAACAGATATTATTCTGAATGTTTTATTTTTTGTTGTTACGGTTTAGAAAATTCAATTTTACATTTAAAACAGGAAGAAGCTCGAGTCCTATACATTATAAATGACTGATATTGTATTGTAAACAAAATCATTCATTAGTTATTAAAATTTTGTATTATGGAAGGGACCCACAATTCAAATAATTAATACTGGATGAGGATCCAAGAGGAAAGTGACTGAACTTATTTCCTCTATAGTGCTGCTACATAGAATCAAAATAGGAGCTTGCTGCAAATTTTAGTCTGATAATTAACTAAGGTCTGCATGTATATTAAGATAGCTATATTCATACCCACCGTTTCTCTGTGTCTTAAATAATATTCTCTTCGAAGAAATATATTTATACAAAATGAAAAAAAAATTAAAACTTATCATAGTTCGAGAATTAAAAGAAACAAACATTATTAAAAAAGGTTAACATTAACACAGAGGCAGCAATATCGAAAATTGTTGGTCATTTAGACACACAATAAGCGTCAGCATGACTTAAGAACACAGGAAAAGGTATAGTGTAGCATGATGGTGATTTGATGCAGACTAAATAAATGAACAGTTTTTCATTTTTAATACGAAAAGTAAATGAATAAAATATAAAGATTAGAAGACACTTACCAAAATAAATGCATGACACGAAGCGCATATGATTAGGTTATAATGAATTATATATATTACAAGTTTGTACAGTGAATTACGTGCATATTATAAACTTTGAAAACAAAAGAAAACCTAATTCTGTATCTTGAAGGATTAAACAAAAACAAAAATCTCCATTAGTCATCATATATTCCCTGGATAGAGCAAGAATGTGTATTTTCTATTACTTTATTTTACCCAATAAAGTGTTTCCATTGACTTATTTCTCTCTGTCTCATTCTCTTCATTATCGTCTTATTAATAATAATAATAATTAATGAAGAATATAGATTATATTGGTCCTAAACTGCATGCTATAGCTAATATTTTTGACTTGCTAATTACAATTATTGCATGCAATTGTCACCTGTCACTTTGGTATGTGCCTTCACATTGTAAGGAATAATCTTAAAATCACATTATATATATACACACTCCTTTTACGTCAAATCACACTTACTATATCTACTATATCACCTTTTTTTTTTTTAAATGCTCACTGCATTATTAATTCTACCAAACACCAAAGTAAAAAATACAAAATAAAAAAATACCATCCAACGTACCCATAATTGAATCAAGTGTTGCATATGTATGTCACACTCATGCATGCATGCATCGCATCTTATAAGCTTCACCATTTTGCTTCTTTAATTTCATTTCGGTTTTTTTTTTTGAAAAATTCTCAATTTTATTACTAAGTAGCTACCAAAAAGGGAAAGACATTAAACATGTATAAAAATAAAATAAAATAAAAATTCTGACTTTTTGGATTAATGAGGGTGTGCACAAGATGTCAAAGTATGGATGGGAGAAGGTGTTTTTGCTTAAAAGGCACACGACAATGAATTGATTAAATTCAAAGTTTTGTTTTTAACCTAATCCAAATTCAATGCCTTGAGAATGTAAAGTCAAAGTGGTAGGTACCTTTTGTTCAATCATTATTCATTCCCTTGACACGAGAGCATCAATTTTAAAACTCCTAATTTTCTATTCACTTTATTCACCTTTACGTTCCATATATTCAGTAGCGTACCCAACACACGAGGCCATGAGAAAATTTATTTAATAAATGATAAATAATAAGGAATAGTGCATTTTGTGCTTGAGAAAATTTCAAATGTACTAGATGTCAATGAAAATTCAAATTACTTTTTATCCTTTTACAATTTTGTTAAAAATAAGTGAGTTTAAATTTTACATTGAGTAAAAATGATAAAAAATTAAATACTATATAAAAATAAAACTCATAAATACATCGTCTTAAGATTTTAGTTTAAAGAGGGTGTCAAGTTCTTGTGTGTGGATTGGAATCAAGTTTTGTTATATTGATTTTTCCAAGTAATCTTCCCTTGAAACAATTCAAAAACATGTCTTGTAAGTTTTTTCAATGATAAAGATAAAAAAATTGATAAAAATTGAAGGTGCTGATTAAATTGAACAACCAATTACCTAACTGAGTTTTATTTAGAATTGGTTCTAATTCAAACTAACGTACTCTTATATGAATTAAGCGATGAGTTTAGTATAAATGATCCAAGATCCATTCTTATTAATATCTGTGTTATAGACAAATTGTATTATGTTTATTTTATGTATTAAATTAATTTGAACAAATTTATTATGATTTTACATATTAAATATTTTGAATTATACTTTTATAAATATTGTACTATTTTGTAATTAGTATGTTACTTGAGATTTATAATTTTTAATACAAAGAGAAAACTTTTTAAAATCTTAACCACTCAATCTAGTTTTCTCTAAAGTGGATTAAATTGAATTGAATCTAACATAAAAAAAATACGGAAACCCAATTTCACCCAATATTTTTTAGCGTTGGTTGAAAAAAAAATTCAAGTTAATTTGAATTGATAGAGAAGTTAGAAATAGTTGCTTTAGTATGAATATGAATTTATCATCTTAAAATTGATTTTAAAATCCATCCAAACAAATTATAAACATGATTTTGATTATCAAAATCAATTCTAAGTGTCTTCAACATGAAACTAAACATGCACTTGGATAATAAATTTGTCAAAATTCTATACAACTGAATCCAATTCGCAAACACTCCTAATATAAATTTATAATTAAAAATAACTCTGTTCGTTATCTAACTAACACTTAAAACCATTATTCATATGTTTTTTCGTTTATAATAAAGAATAAAAACAAGTTTAAATTTAGAGAACTCTACATAAAATATTTAAAGAAATTTAGAGAAGTCTACATAAAATATTTAAAGTTTAGAGAACCCTAAAAGATATATATAAAGTTAATAGAGATTAAAATAATACTAGTTTTTTTAAAGTAATATTTAATATTTTGGAAATTTTATATGGAAGCATATTTTTTACCCTAAATAACATTGCAATATAATATTAGAATCTACACGTTTTATATTGATATACGACTCTCTCACTCGATAATAAGATAATGTATGAATTTAGGATACACTGATAAACTTTTTTGGCTTATTTTCGTACAATTTTGGAATATAGGATGTGTAATTGCCCACACTCGCTCCAAGTAGGTTGGTCCATCACGGCATACATTCCACTTGATCTGGCTAGCTTTAAGACACAAGTGAACAAAAATTTAACAATATTTTTTTTTACAAAAGCACTTTTACGAAAATATCTAAATTCCAGTTTACCTCTTTTTTTTTTTTTTTTATAGTTCCTCTAATTTTGAAAGGTATTTTTCTAAGCACTATTTTATCATTTTCTCTCTCTCTCTCTCTCTCCGTTTCTCTGTATACTATTTAGAGTATGAAAATTTAAAAATTATGTATATTATTCGACCGCTTAGAGTATGAAAATTTCAAATTTTGAAAGATTGAAAAATAGACAACTTTTTAAAAGAACCAAGACCGAGCTCTAAGTATTTTAAAGAGATAAAAATATATTTTAGTCATGTATTTTAATTCATCAAATAGTTAATACCTTTTTATTTACTTTCTGTTCTAGATATGTTGTAACTAAGGGTCTGTTAGCATGATTCTTTTAAAAAAGTCTCTAGAAAAAAGAAAAATGGGAAACAAATTTGACTTCTTGATAACATTGAATTAATTTACGCACAAATTAAAAAGAAAAACTTTAGAAAAATTATATAATAAAGTTTCTACATGTTAACTTGCCTAAGTTAATTCCACCTTTGCAAAAATGTCAAATTTTCATATTTTTTTCCACACAAAAGTGTATTTGGAAAAGACTGCCAAAAGATGGTCCAAGCCCAAGATGGTAGCCAACTGTGTAAAGGCCCATGGTTCCTTTAAGTCGGCACCTGTTGTGCCTAAAAGGTTGCATAAAAGTTACTAAAATTGTACACAATTTGTGAGCCAATACAAATAATTGACATATGGAACAGCAGTGCTGCCATTCCTTTAACTAAAGCTGCTGGGCGCAACACCACACTTGGCTTAACAAAGGTCGTTTGACCCCACTTAAACTCAAAGTCCTGGAACACAATTCATTTGCTACTGTTTTCTTATAAATTTTAAAAGAAACTCATGTTTTATAGGTGAATTATAATTTCTTTTGCTATAGGGGTTTTAAAAAGTACAAGTACGTTTGTAAAGTTTCTATCAAGGTAACATGGCCAAGATATTGTTACGGGGTAAACATATTAATTCAATTGAAAATAATGTTTCTGATAAACCATGGTTACAGAAGTGAAGATAAACATAGTTTAGAATTCTTTTTGACAAATATTATACTCCTTTTTTCCCAATCAGGACGAATTCAACTGATCAGGTTAGAAAAGTATCATTCCTATTAGCCATCCAGAAACAGCTCTACTGAAGCTTCGTATATAAGGCTATAAAGTCAAGCCTTATATCAGGATGAAAAACTCAAAAACCATAATACTCCTCTAACTTACGATACAGTCAGACATTTCTGTAGACTTCTGTCATCAAATTGTACTGTTAATTCCCCAGGATTTCTGAATTTGCAACTTAAAACTCCTTCTATTCCTTAATATAGTAAATCATGGTCTTTTCAGAATTCTATATTACATCCTTGGATCTGGTACCGCCTCAAAATTCATGTTGACAGTGTTACTTCAAACCTCATTCAAATGTCTAATTACATCGTTAGATTAGATCACTGGGCAGGTGTTTAGAATCACATCTGAATCTCGCAACCAAATATGTAAAAATAGTAAGCTATTGAAAATGATCAAGGGCATGGACAAGATGTATGCGTAGGAAACCAGTCAGTTGATATGTCTATGAAATGTTAACAATAAATTTTATTCCTTCCAAGCAGAAACATGGGTCCGTGACAGAAGAAATAGCTAAAAAAGTATAAAAACTCTGAAGTAGTCTTTGGACAAACATTCCAAGGTAACTTTGATCCATACAATAGCAAAACATGAAATAACATCTGTCCCAAGCAATGGTTCCTGTCAAAAGTTAAAAACACATGAACCAAAAGATAGTTAGAAACTGCATAAAGTAAATAGAGATTTTTGTGTGTTCGCGTGTGTAGGGTGCAGGGAGAGGTTAAGAAGATCAACAGATTATGTAAAGGATATGAGAGTGGAATTCTACAAAGATAGACTTATAAGCATATAGATAGTGCTCCTCTGCAAGGAAAAAAATACCCGTTATTTACGTATAATAATGTACAACAGTTTTATATCATTGATCATTACCACTCGGCAAACCAGAGTCTAACCAGAAGAGCATAATGTAAATATCACCACACATCCAACAGAATTACAGATTCAGCTGTATGCAAAACTCACCTAATCATAAATCTAGCGGCAAATCATTTATTTATTGTTCGTTTTATTTCTTTTCACGAAGCTGTTACACGGATTCGGGCACGACATAACAAACTAAAAAAACATAAAACATGGTAAACAGTGTGTGTTTGTGTATACATGACAAAAATTAAGCTTAATTTGTTCACCATACTTTTTTCTTTTTTAATTTTGCATACAATTTTTTTTCCTTCGGTCCTTATTTCACATTTCTCTTTCTTTTCTTCCTAAATGTGTGAAAATAATGTTAATATAGAATTTTTGTATCTGAAAGACATTCAAAAAATACTAAGGGTGAAAAGACAAAGTTTTAAAAAGAGTTTTTCTCCGTTTGAAAAGAAAAGTTAAAAGTTGCATTCAATCCTTGTCAGCATGCCGGTCTGTAATACTATGACCGGATCCCACTCCTTCCGTTTGGCCTCGCGCCAGCACCCTGCATTTTCATCAGCATCTCCAACTTCCACAACTATACTTAGACACTCATGGTTCACACAACGAAACTGGGAAGGAAAAAGAGAAGGGATGATAAAGCAGAGTAATTTGCAGAGGGCACATTATGAAATTGAGTGGTCATGTCCTTGTGGCGAACACCGCTTCCATGTCGTGTCTAAAGAAACACGAGAAAGTCCGTGTTCACAGAATCAAAACCCACAAGAAAAAGGGTGCAAAGAATCCAAATCAATCCATAACCACACCAAAACAAACCATTTTGAATCCATTTTAATGGATGGACTTTAAATCAAATTCAACTAATTGGGATATTACGTTGGATTTAAAAAAAATCCAAAATCAATGACCATCTTAATACATCATCATTCGCTCAAGACATTGTTTAGTTAGCATTGGCCAGGGTGGCGTTAGCTCGTCATCCTCTACATGGCCACAACCAAAATGTCATCGGCACATCATCCACTACTCACTGTGAGCTTGACAAGGAATTCAAATTCCGATTTAAAATCAAAACTAAATTTAAAGTAGTTTAAAAAATTCAAACTAATTTTGTCCAATATACAGAAAAACTGGAAAAGAGTTACCAGGAAGCCAGAGTTAATAACATAATAGGTTCCTATTACACTTAATGTTTAAGTATACTCTTTCGCAGATTTATTTATATTAATTTCAACAAGTATATCTTGTGTATCTTACAAACTCTCGAATACTTATATTTACTGTCGAAACAAAAACAGAATAATATTTTGATTACAACACACAATGCCAGCCAAATTAACCATACTAGTACTATCAATACAAAGCCTAAGGTGGCAATCCTCAGTCCTAAACCTAGTCCCCATCAGCCAGTATTAGGTTCAACTATAAACTGCATAGTACCGCCACACTATCAGTATTCTGTACCGTTCTTAAAAGGGTAACCACATTTGCAACATGGTGCAGTATCAAGAGTTATTTTTTCAGCCACAACATAATCAGTACAGAAATTAATAACATAGTTGTATAATCATAAGAACTCTATCATAGACCGTGGAAAGGGATTAATCCCTTAACATAGGGGCAAATTGAATACCAGCCCTAACAATTCTAATTAGTAAAGTACAAGAACGTGAATCGGGCACCGGCGAAGAATCAAGAACCGCGAATCCATTAATCCTAGAGAGCGATCAGCGATGTGGCGAGAGAATTGACGATAAGAGAAAAGCGCAGAGGAAAAGAATTGAAAAACTTACAGCGAGAGGTAAAGGAAAAGGAATCAGGCATTGGCGGGTTTGGGGACGAGGATTAACGGTTGTTTGGCGTTGGCCTTTTGTTGTTCTTCGCGGATCTTCTGCATCTGAAGCATTCTCTCCATGACGAGCTCGTACTCGCACTTTTCGTAGGAGTGACGCTCGTTCTCGCACTTCCATGGGAGATAAAACTCCGCTTGCCTGCACTTGTTGAGAGGGATGAGCAAATGGGCGCACTGATCCCGATATGCCAAGGGAACCCTAGCCTCCACCATCTCCTCCTGCGTCGCTATCATCTTCTTCGACGATCCTTCAACTTCCATCGTTCTTTCTTCCACACACTCTTCTCTCTGTCTCAATTTCCTCCCTCTCCAGGGTTACATTACATGCTTCTATATACCCTTTGTTCAAATCTAAATTTCTTTTTTATTTTATAATGGAAAATTATTAACAAAAAAATTTCATCATTACAGTATGATGCTAATCAAAGTATTACATGCGTCTCATGATATTTTTAATTGTTTGCCTTGTTTAATTGAACTAAATTTAACATTTTTAATACACTAATAATGTTATATATATATATTTATTGAGTAGATGCATGAACCATAAAAATAAACAAGGATTCACCACACAATTATTCGTTTATTAATGATTATAGGAACAAAAAATCATATAAACAGTTAAAAAGAAATGCAGAAAGATAATTTTTGTAATTTCTATGTTTTTATACTTTTTATTGTTATTATTTATATTTTATTTTTAATACTTTTTTTTAAAAAAATATTTGGAATGCTAGTAAAATTAGGGAGCGCAAAGAAAAAAACAAAACAGTTAAGCCCATAATATAAAAAAAGTGATGCAAGTGTGAAAATGAAAGGATGCAAAGAAGATGAAAAAGAACGAGACAAAAATGAAGGATTGTAAATAAAAATGTGAAAAACAATGCATAATGCAAATTACATCTTGAATTGTGTAATATGTAATATAAAATTATGTTTTGAATTGTATATCTCAAAATGCAAATTTGAATAATTAATCTACAATATTAATTATATTCCAATTGTAGAATCGTAATATAAATGGAAGTGACCTATGGAATTTCATGAATAAACTATGGGAGTGCAGGAAGAAGGATCCCATGACAGTGAGGGAAAACTAAAAACGGCCCAATCTTAAAACAAAAACCTAAAGTAGAGAGAGTAAAGATGAGACCGCTGGAAGTGAAATGGCCCAGCAACAAATATGAAAAAAGTAAAAAACGAAAAACAGGTGGAGGAGGGTAATAATGGGGTGCGCAAAGTGAAATGTCCAATCCGAAATCTGAAATGCTCGACCCTTACCTTTTTTATCTATAACAATTATTCTTTCATCTTTTTTATATTTCATTTCATTTTTAATAAATATAATTTTATTTTATATATTAATTTAAAAATATTATAATATTATCGTTTACTAATATAATATCATGTATATTTATAATTAAATTCTTCTCATTAAATTAAATACATTTTTCAATTATATTATATTATTTGCAAAAAGAGGAAGTAACAAACAATCTACTTAAAAGATGGAACATTGCAAAAACCATGAAAATACCTCACATTGCACTGTTTTAACCTAGTTCTGACAACTGCATCTACACATGATACCAGTGGAGCATGCTTTGGTCCCAATTTAGTCATTGATTGTGACTAAACAATGCTTCAGATTTTCACAGAAAAGATGCAGATGACATGATTATTCAGAATACAAAATCTATATATTCTAATCTAACTGTTGATAATGACAACGTAGAATGAAGAGAGATTTTGGCAAAAAAGGTGCAGATGATATTCATGTTTAGTTTATTTTTTACTATTTTATTGTAGTTAGTTGGTAAAATTATTAATACAGGTAAAGTTTAAAAAATTTATACTTAATATATAACTTATGTTTATATAGCATTATTTTATTATAAAAATTGTGTATATATATGACATAATTTTAGATTTATCAAAATGTTGATTTTAAGTCATTTTTTGTGTAAAATAAATTATGTAAATTAAATATAAATTTGACTATTTTAATTATTTAATTTAAATTTAAATTAAAGTTTTATCAAGATAACATAACTTAATCTAATTTGAGTTTAAATTGTATTATAATAACACAATTTCAATTTAAATTAAAAATATAATAACTAATTATTACCAAAGTCTTCTGCTGAAAACTTTTTCTTTCACATAAAAAGTCATGTCAGATTAATATATCTTTTACTTTAAAACCAATATTATGATTGTACAACTTACATAAAAATGTGAAATTTTTAAACTTTATCTATTTTAATAATTTTGTGAAAAAGTTAAAATCCTAATTAGTCAGAACAAAAAAACCACAAAAGTTGATAATTACAACGTTAAAAGAACCTGAGAACCCGTACCTGCATTTACTGTTGTTTGTTTGTGACAGCACGCGTCCTCAGTCATATCCATTCACTTGTTGTAAAAATCTGGGAAAGAGGGACATATATGATGCATGCTCTGCCCGATAAACAAGTTTTTTAATAATAAACATTTGAATTACAAAACATATTTAAAATTAGTTTATTTTAAAATTTTATATTAATTTAATATTTTATCTTTTTAAAATATGTAAATTAATTTTATTTAATATTTCAAATATTATTTAATTTAAAATTAAAATATGTCAAATAATATAAATAACTCAAATATAATTTTAAAATTAATATATTAAATAAATTTTACAAATTAAAATAATTAAATTTATATATTTTTAAAAATAAAAAGCTAATTATATTTAAAGTTTGGGTTAAATATGTTTTTGGTCCCTTAACTTTTAATGAATTTTGGAATTAGTCCATTTTGAAATTTTGGACCAATTTAGTCCTTCATCTTTTAGAATACGTGGATTTAGTTCTTTTAATCAAATTTTGTTAGGTTTATTTGATATTTCGTATGCATTTTAGGATTGTATTTGAGTTGTTTATACTGTTTGACACATTTTTGCTTTAATGTTAAGTCAAATACTATTGTGAAACGCGCTTGAAATGTCAATTAAACTTAACAAAATTTGATTAAAAGGACTAAATCCACGTATTTCAAAAGATGAAAGACTAAATTAGTTCAAAGTTTCAAAGTGGACTAATTCCAAAATTTACTGAAAGTTAAGGGACGAAAACATATTTAACCCTTAAAGTTTTAAAATAAATTAATTTTAAAATTTACTACAAAAGAAAAATTATGAAAAAAAAAAAACATCTTTTACCCTTTGGATAACTAGATACATTTTATTTTAATATTAATATTATAGATATATCTAAAATACACTCATCATTTACAAAAAGCATTTTCTAGCACCTGTACACCAGAAAGTGCAGCGAAAAGTGGGAGCAACAACTGCAGCTTAATCAAAACATCAATGGCAACTCATCCTCCCATGGTTCTGCCCATACGTTTCTTCAAGGCCATTCTCAAATCAAATCTTCAAAGGATTGTAAACATTCCCACTTTCAATCTTTACCTTTTCATATTTGCACGTCTCATTCATTGCATTGAACTTACATGTAGATATAGATGCATTATATTTGATGTTTGATAGGTAAAATCACTTATTAATTAACCAAAGTTTTTTGTCAGAAAATTCCCGACAAGTTTACAAACATATACGGAGGGATGTTGTGGAATCCGGTGTTTCTCCGGCCACCAGATGACACTGAATGGAAAGTGCACTGGACCGAACAGAACGGTGAGATCTGGTTCGAGAAGGGTTGGAAGGAGTTTGTTGAAAACTATTCCCTGGATCACGGTCACTTTGTTTTCTTTACGTTTGATGGAACTTCTAAGATTGATGTACTCATACTTCATCAGAGTTTCCACGATCCTTCTCCTCACACTTCTGAGCAACGTGAAAGCCCTGACCATAGTGACGATGAAGAAGAAGAAGAGCCTGATTCTGACCAGAACCAGATCGTTAAATGTATTAACCTTTTTTACTTTGATAGTTTATCGATACATGGTTAAGTCTCTCTCTGATGCTATCTTTGTTTTTGTACTGTTGACATGAAGATGATGATGAGGTTAGTGAAGGAAATTTATCATTGAATTGGCCAAGGGACGCTAGAGCAAGGGAATTGGCAAAGAAGTTCATCTCCTGCAATCCATTTTTCACTGTTTTGATAAGGCATTATAATCTCACAGAGCACAGGCTGGTAGGGTTGAAATGAATTCAATCATACTTTTGAAGGTGTTTGTTATTTACTGTATTTATTGTTTGTACTATTGTGTTGTGCAGAATCTTCCAAATTTGAAGGGTTACATTGATAAGGGGAAGAAGTATGTTACGGTGGAAGTTGGAGGAAAATCATGGAGTTTGAAGTTGGTGCGTTATTCTTCTGACCGTATACGCATGGGATTAGGTTGGAGAACGTTTGCAGGGGAGAATGGTTTGGAAGGTGGAGATGTTTGTATCTTTGAACTCATCTCCAGAAATGATCATGTTTTCAAAGTTCACATCTTCAAAAGGCAGAGTTAATCCTCCTTATTTTTCTGCTTTTGTGCTTTTGGCAATTTAGGAAAAAGGTCACTTTCCATTAGAATGGGACACTCAGCATTTTGGAAAATTTAGCATGTTTGTTCTACTTTTTGTTGGATGTTATGAAACTGGGTATAATTTTATAAAATTGCCTGTTATTATTCACACCGGCTTTGATTAATGCAATATTTTAAACTGAAGTAAATAAAGTATGTAACATTGGAAGCATATATACACTAAACACTTAATATTGAGAGCTTGATGGAGGAAATGTATATTTATAAAATTTTATGAGTGATATTACGATATATAACATTAGATATAATTATAATATTAAATATTACGATTCGTAGTAATGGTAAAAGTACAGAGATATAAGATATGTTATTGAAAAATTTGTTATTTGATGTTATTTATATTGGTGAGTGTAAAAGATTTTTTTTGTCTATTATTGTATTAAATAAATCAAGATAAAGATATATTTATTAATTGACAAGTGAATGAATTAAAAATAATTATTATATGATTTTATGTGATTATTTTTTAAATAAAGTCATAAAGTTATTTATCAAAAATTTTAAATTTAAATGTATATATAAAATAGATATAAAATAAGTGCCAATTTAAACAAATAGATATAACAACCTTATATATAAAATCATTAGAAGACAGTTTTAATAATCATCTCCAAAATGTAATATATCCGTGCATAGTAAATATTTTAAATTTAATAAAATTTAAAGTTTTAATTATAAGTTAAATTTTTAGAAAATTAAAAATATACAGTAAAAGTGCAATGTCTAAATTTAATTTAATCTAATTTAAAAACGTATAGTATATGAAGTATAAAAATGTCTAACACGTTGCTTTAAAATTAACCATGTCTAAATATAAAATCTTGTACACACACTAGTTCCGGTTCCAGAAGTGAAAAGAATTTCATAATTGATAAAATTTCTTTTCTAATTATCTTTATTCACGGATTAAAATGTATTCACACTTGTAGTTTGATATTTTTTTCCATTGAAAATACAATTGTATAAAAAATAATACCACAGATTAAAAATGAAATCAGGTATAATCTATACTTATACATATATATATATATATATATATATATTATAATTTTTATTTTTATTTTATCTTTTACAATATAATTATAAACTAATTTTGAAAAAAATATAATTATTAATTAATTTTATATAAAATTTTCTCATATTGCTCTTATTATTTTCTCTTAAGTTAATTAATTTAGACATTTTATTAACTGTATAGTTCAAATATTACTTAATTAATTCACATATATTATTAACTTATAAATATAAATAGTCAAATATAATACAAATATTTAAAAAAATATGTCACCTGTAAAAAAAAAAACGATCATAGCACAAAGAAAAAAAATGGTAGATCGGAATCCGCTGCAAAGATCCAAGGTTAGCCCTTCATTCATCTTTCTTTTTTTTCCTTCTGATCTCTCTATCTTACACTTAAATTACGGCTGATAAAATTTTTTATTAGTTGAGTATCGACCCCATTTTGAATTAGGAAAAGTATGTATCATTAATAATTCTATTGTGGCATCTGATTTACTATAGCAGCATTTGGTTAATTTGGTAATCGGAACAGAACATCTGAAAAAGATTCATGCCAGAGTGAAAGATAATATAGATTTCTCTTGATGCATGAAGTTGTAACCCTAAAAATTCCATTGCTTGAGCATTCAGAATTTCAAAAGGTAGACTGGGTTTACAAGTCGTATAATGTTCACCAAAAAAACCCTTTTCATGTGTGGTTGAAAAAACACAATATGGAACCTTTCTTACAGTCATGAACATGCATAGAAACCCAACCTAAAAACACCTCAATGAATATTTGCTTCAGACCTGTAAATTGAATAGTAATAATCGATTTCATGAATGATTATTGAATCAAGGGCTAAAAAACACAATCAGAATGAACACAGTATACAAGAAATAATCTAACAATGTACTCTGATACAATCCATTTCAAAGGGCCTGAAGTTTGCAGTTACTAACCTTTGCCTTCTCCAATGTTGTTATGACATCTTGCATGGCATATAGTGTCATCTTTTTCACCTGTTTCAAAAGCAGTAATCAAGGAGAAAACTTACACAAATTTTAACATGACTAAAATGAAGTATATAAATGGGATTCAAATCTTCTCTTAGAAACTTATTTTAAGATTAGATCAGACCTATACCTACATTTCAAGATTGTATGAAATGAAATCATATCCTAAGTTTACAATCCCATACCTCGTACCCAAACTAAATCACACGCAATCTCATTTTTGGAGTAGAGTCGGTGGGATTGTTGTGAACCCAATTAGTTGGTGAGTTCATATGGTTTTTTTAACCCGAAAACAACACTATTTTGTGTTGTTTTGCCTAGAAATAGGCTTTGGGATACTTAAATTCTAAGACATTAGAACCCGTCTTTAAGATAGATGAATGAGCATCAAAATATGACATTTCAGAATTGCTGAATGATTGTTCTGTTATTTATAGCTTTTAACTTCTTTTTTTATATAAGTAAACACTTTTAGTCAAGAGAATTCCAGAGTTTACATAGTCTCGAGTTTGATAACTTTGCTAATGTTGTGAACTAACAACATCCTCCTTCAAGTCTATAAAAAATTATTGCATATGTACTGTAGCTAACAAACCATATAGAGAGAGAACATAACTTTCTATTTCCCACTTAACCTATCAAAGACTAACAAAAAAAAGAGATGTTATATCTCAAAACATGAAGAAAATAAATAGACGAAACAAATCAATACAAATAGGTGGCATACCTCCAATTTGTCCTCAGCAGACACATGGTTTACGGGAAGTGTACGAATTTCATCCGACAAACGAAAGCACTCACCAACATTTTCAGGAGAAACAAAATCCAGAGCAACCTGAATACATGACTGCAAAAGGAAGAAATATCATAGATTTACACAGAACAGTTAAGTATTACTTTAAAGAAAGCTTAGAAACCGCAAAAAGTAATCTGGCAGATCGGGAGGAGACTAGTTTAAGAGAAACCATAAAATAAAGCAACCAAACTTTGATGTATCAACAGTTTCACTTGACAACGTTCACATTTTTTATTTGCTGAAATTGAAATTTTTATTCACACATCGTCCAAGACTTAGGGTAAACTCTTGAATTTAACAACCTTGATACCTACAATGAAGATTAAACAAATTTACCCTGTATGTTCATTTTACCTTCAGATTTCTGAGTTGGTAAGGACAACCAGCTGGAATGAAAACAGCATCTCCTAGCTTCTGAATGAATGTCCAGGGCTCAATTCCTACAAGAAAATACATTACTGTGAATTTGGAGAGGCACAACTCAAACTCTACCCCCAATCAAAATGTGTTACTAACCATACTCCTCCTTAAGCTTCCTCTTATGCTCCACAGTCAAATAGAAGGTCTGGTCATGGATGGGGTGAATAACCTTCATTACCGAAGGATATGACCCGTTTAAGAAAAAAAGTAAAGTCTAATGAGTTAGTAAGGTACTCTCAGCTGATGCATTATCCATATACAACAAGTATTGTCTGCCAAACACTTCAAAATTCACATCCACCCTTCAATCAATCTGTAATGATATGTATTTGATGAAAATGAAAATTTTATTGCAGGAAAATGAGAGAATGCCAAAGTTATTAGGGTGAAAACCTCCAAATATTACCAATGTAATGTAACCACTAAATCTTTTTGGTAGGAACCAAGCTTTACTAATGACTTAGGCTGAAAAGTAATTTCCACAGCTAATTTACCTGCTTTAAAGGACGGCAATTGATATGCCTAAACTCTCTGAAATGCTTTCTGAGATATTCCTCCAATTTAGGCACGTCCTGCCTCCGAAAAATATCCCACAGTGCACCTTCTGAACCATCCCCTGCAAAAGACAGATCACTTTCTCCCTTCATATTTGCTCTGTCAACCTCGTTGAGCTCTGATCCGCACGAAAGACCATCCTCACTACCAGCAGAGGGTTGATGAAACTGATCAGCTTCTTTCTCATCACAACATCCACTTTTGTTTTCCAAGACTTGGACACTATTTTGCTTCTCCAAGGAATTTAGGGCAGAAGATATATTATAATGCGTGTCAACATTAGTTTCTCCATCCTGATCATCACTCAGTAGCTCCCTTTTGTCTTGCTCAAAGTGCTTTTGTTTCAGCTTCTCAATGGCAGTAAGATGCTTCGGTTCCCATTGAACTTCAGCTATATGAGCCAACACATATACCTAGAACAACCAAAATTATTAAAAGGAAAAAGACAATACTCTTAATTTTATCATTGATGTGTATGCAATCCAGAACACACAGCAATAAATACAAAACACTGACAAATATTTGATCAGGAAAAGCTCTGCAAAAAGAAGTGTACATAAATTACAGCTTTATGTCTGATTCGAATGCACTGTTTTATCTCATGTTCTTCCAAATATAAAAATGTACTGATTAACTATGAGTGAAGACAATGCACAGAACAGAAAAGTCATGATGTTAATTGAAACAGCAATCTGCTGATTCTGTTCTTCAAGAAACCAAACACTTCCTACAAACTATGCACCTTCAAACAGGAAACTCTGTTGGAAACTAACACCATAAAATCTTCAAATAATTTAGAATAAATCCTTTAAAAGAACAGATGAGGAAGGAGAAAAGGAAATAGAGCATACTGCATCGCATATATCATAGTGGAGCTTAGTCACAGAGTCACCTCGTCCAAGCTCCTGAGGAAATCCATAAGCAATGTATGTCTTTGGCCCCAAGTCTGGCCTCAGACACTTTAGAGGTAATTTTACAGCTAGGTTAAGAAAACCACCAAGAGGATTGGTATATTCTTTGAATGGCAAGGAGCATATGAACTCAGCACAATGTCGAGGTAATCGTTCCTCAAATAAACAAGAAGATGGCCAGTCTTTTAACTTCAATATCTTAGGCCAATCAAGCCAATCCCCACGAGCTTTTGTATACCCAGTAAAGAATTGGTGGATGTTAATTTCAACCTGAATTTTAACCAACAACTCAAAAAGATGCAAAAGTCAGCAGCAAGAGATTAGCAGACATGTCAAGTAAAAGCAGTAAAGAACTACAGAATCAGGAAGATAAAGCAGATGTGGCTTACTCTAGTCTGATTACAGAACAAAATCAATACAATTTGAAAAGTGCAAGAGAATTAAAATACATTTTACACAGCATCGGCTACATGTTGTGGCAAGGGTTAAGAAGCTCACAATCATAATAGAAAAACATGGTGCACAGACAACAGGAAAGGGTTTCTTAGGCAAAGAAAACAAAAAATGGGGGCATGGACCAACAGACAAGAAATTGATTTAAATTTCTAAGGCATATGATAGGTAGTTAAAGCTCGGACAAAGAAGAAGGATAATATGATGATAGAAGCCCACACAACACCCACATTTCTAGAAAATGTTGGGAGAGACAGCATACAGCAAGAACAAGTATTAAAAGAATGTGACTGATATATTAACTACACTAACCAAAACGATTTCCAATTACCACCCTAATGTGTGTTCTAATGACCAACATTCAACCTTTAACCGGTATCTCTTTATGACCCAGCCAGCAGAACATCAACAATTTGTGTTTTTACTGGAACTATCCACCAAAATATTTCTTGGACACTTAGCTCAAACAAGTTCATGGAAGTCAACAATTGACAAACTGAAACAACACAACATCCAGGAAAGGGTGGAGTTACCAAATTCAGGAAATTTAACATAAATTTGCTACAACTGAAGTATTCTTTATTGGACATTTGAAGCGTAGTGGTTCCAGGTAAAATAAGTTCCAATATTAAATAATTTAAACATAGGCTTCATGGGAATGAATATCGAACTTTGAGAAAAAAACACTCTGGTGAACAAAGTTTAAGATTGAGAAAGTAAACAAACCTCACACAAATCTAAGCAATCAATTGCCTTCACATTCAAATGTTGTTCACGCCTGGTATTAGACAACTGACGGAATGCCCGCCACATGACAAGTGGTTCCCAGCTTAAGCCAGATGCACAATCAACCACATGGCTAACAATGACAGGCTCCCCCTTTTCCCAATGCCACTGAAAATGCCATAAATCCTCGTCCTGTGGTTGTGCAGCCCTAGGACAGTACAAATAGTTGTCACCGGAATCTGAACGAGAAGCAGCCTTCCTCGTATCATGATATCTAACATCTGTGTTTCTATCAAGCCTTGAACACATACAGAAGTTGTCAGGGGTCCCAAGCTCGAATGTTTGTGCTAGTGCATTTGCTTTACACAATAAATCAGTAATAAAATGTTGACCTAATACGCTTCTCAGTTCAAGAAATCCATGGTTACATTCATCACCGACTTTTGGACAAGGAATTCTACCATTACTTTCTGCATGCCATCCAGATCTTGACCATTTGCGAACCACAGGCTTAGCAACATCATTTGATTCGGTTTGGTTTACGCTTCCATCTACCTTTTCACCATGCAAGTAACCACGACCTTTACTAGAAAACTCCAACATAATTGGATCTGCACCACCTACAAGCTGCCCACTACGAAGCTCACGGCAACAGATGAGACATAGTTCAAAAGAGCATTTTGTGCAGCTTCTGTGGTAATCAAATATTGACGTTTTACAGTTGTCACTGCAAGATTGTGTTAAGTTAAGTTAACAAATAAAGATACAAAGATAATTGGGAAAAAAGACAGTAAGATGTATGAAAGATTCCAACCAATATTGACGCTCATCCATAAAATAAATTGTCTGTACTACTCTAAGCTCAGAGACTGAGATCCCTGTAGTGCACATCCGAATAGCAAATTATATACTGCAAATAAATGGAACTTTATTGCAAAGAGATATGTGGCTTCATGGCATTCAAAACGATGGTTTAGTTGTGTGTAGCATAATGTGTTGAAACAAACATGCATCGATCAAATCTTTTCTTCAGCATGGATTTGTTTGCCTAGAAACTTTGGTTCACACATTAGTAACCTAAATCAACACTTCTAATGGAAAAATACCCTGTATCTTAGCTTCTGTCTCATTCTCAATCATTTGTTCTTCATCCATCAATCTTAAATACGGAAGAAGTACATGCAGCAAATACATAGAGAATTCGACCTTCTCATCTTCGTTGGTTTTTGTTTTTATCTTCATTTCCTACAGCAAATGAAATGATTACATTTTAAATGCTGAATTCTGAAAATCAGAAGAAAACCCTATCCTGAAAGGGTAAAGACCTAACTTTGATAAGTACATCGGACCTCAAGCATGCTTTGCAGTTGCAATTACCACGGCACATGGGACATGCTTCAGCAATGTCCTCCTCTTTCAAATGAGGATACCTGAAGACACAGAAAACAATTCAAGGATTAACAGTTGTCAAGTTATCATCATTGAAAGCCAAAACTACGAAATATTGTAATAACTTTTTCCAGGAATTGGTCTGGGAAATGTTTCTATCAATTAAGACTTCCCCTCCTCGCATAAGAAATAAATAGTAGCATATTAAACATATGGGTAAACAACTTCTAGAAATTCCCCATAGAAAGTATTAAGCATATGGGTAATCAACCAGACATGTCATTCATATACATGGACTTGCCACTTCAGATCTTTCCAATACTCTTACAGCACAAAGAATATGTCAGTAACACCGATTTGGTAGCTGTCAATGCGCAGAAATAAACCTTGTATAGATCTTATCCAACCAAACAATGCATGTTATAAAATGTCACGACATTACAATTGAAACAGAAAGAACAAAAATTTTTGAAAGAGAGACGAAGTTATACCAATTTCGTATACAGGGTAAGCAATATCTTTTCCTCCTACATTTTGTGCACCTCACAACTCTGCCTTTATCATTTCTTTGACATTGATGGCACATGCAGGATATTTCAATGTACTTGAGAAACAGAAACACAACCACATAAGCGGAATCATGTTTATATGGAAAGTCAAACTCAAATAAGCATCCATACTATACTTTTTGATATTGAATAATAAATAATCTCACCTTCCTATTCTTCTTGACAGAAGAAGAACCACCTAACTCATCCCTTACAATGTGGCTAACATCTTGACAACCCTTCTTTAACAAACTTCCCTCTGACATCTTCCTGCCCATGTTTTCCTTCTTAGCATTAAAACCCAAAGATTGAGTATTTTGCTGAGTGGTGACTGTATTCGCTTGTGGCCTGTTCCTTTTGCGCCCCATGAAGTAAAAGGTGTCAAATTTTTTTAGTGTATTGGCAAACAATGAAGAACCAGTATCAAGAATCACTGATGATGACAGTGACAAAGGTTGAACCAAAGCGAGTTGTGAACCCTATCTATCTGGCCGTGACCGTCTGCATTCTATTTCGGTTCATACACACATGCACGAAAGGACAGTACCCAGATTAATCAACTGATTAATGGGAAAATTAATTTCAGTGGATTTACATTTTCATATTTTCCGTGATGGAGAAGGAACAAATCCTGCAACTGCAACTGAACAATATTCGGTCTGAGCGACTACACTGTGTTTGTTTACTATTTAAGTCGTGACCGTGTCTGTCACTTTGAGGTGATTGATAAAAAGAATTCCTTTTTAAGTTAGAGTCTCTGGGTGCATTAATTCTGTATTTGTAAGTGCTTTAGGATCGTCCCTGTTTGGCTGGACACGGATCTCAAACCGAAAAATGTTTATGTTTAATTTTGTTTTGAACATTTGACCTGTAAGAATGTTATTTGAATAATATCGGATTTAATGTAAAAGAAGAAAGAATACAAGAAAATAAAATGTTTAATTCAAACTTGATAATGTTGTATAACTTCTTCACGAGAAATAGTTCTATGTATTATGTATTAGAATGCAGAATTAATTGAGCTTTTCTTGTAACTAAAATAATTTGTGCACTTGGAATTATGAAATTTCTTTCATTAAATTTTTCCAAAAGATCATAACATTAGTTTCATTTATTTTATTTGTAGTGTGGGTGTTTCTTCTTGCAACTCCGTCAAATTTCAGCCTCCATTCTATCAAAAAGGGTGTTAGACTATGTGAACAATTGTACCATCACATAAAAAAAATTGATTTTTTTACATTTTGTTATTATTTTCGATAAAAGTTATATATGTATAAAAGAGTAGAGTGCCAAATAATAAGAGATGGGGGTATAAAAGTTAAAATGAAAAAAAGTAATTGATTCAATACTACATAATCATTTCTAATGTTTAATATCTAGCCCAAAGTTATTAGAACTCGGAAACATTCTTCTTATATTTTCAATTAAATGTTGCAAAAGAAAATCCTAACAAGTGAAATAATCGTATTTCTAATATATTTTGTATCAAGTGATTGTCACGAGAAAAAAAAATATTAAATTAATACAATTAATGAAAAAAAAAGTCTAAAAAACAAAAAGGATCCTCAATTTAAAATGTAGAGTTAAATTAAAAATTAAGAAAATTTAAATTAACATATTATAAAATGTAGAGTTAAATTAAAAATTAAGAAAATTTAAATTAACATATTAAAATGCTTTTATAGTGCACATTTTATGATATTTTATTGAATTGAACATAAAAAAAATTTAAAATGTTAATTCAAAATTAAATTTTACAAAATAAAAAATAACATAGAACTGAAACGTTTAACTTAATTTAATGTATTTTAAAAAGTGGGTTGGATATAACTGCATGACATACACTTTATAAAGTATAAAAATATTTAAAACATTTGTTTAACATTGAACATGTCTAGATACAAAATATAAGAGTTGGATATTTTTATTTAAAATTTTGTATTCTGGTGGAAGAGAAATTGAGTAGGGGTGATGTCTGACCCCTCAGGATGGCCTGGCCCGTAAAAGTAATTTGGGACGAGTCAGGACAATGAACCCGCAGGTTTGCAGTGGTTCGAGTCTATATCATGTACGGGCTGGTTTAAGATCTGTGCGGATTGACCTACATAAAAAAAAATTACATTTGTGTATATCAGTCACTTTTTTTGTTAACTCTTGCATTAATGTTTTAATTTTTTGTATGATTGAAAAATACAAGTATTATGTATTTTTAATATGCTAAGATTCGAAGAATATATCTTATATGTCAAAGTACAAATATTAATATGATAAAATTGTTGAATTATCAATTTATCATCTAACTTTCCAAAATCTTTACTTATAATTTTTGTGAATTTTTTAAAGTTTACCAAATTTTTAAACATTAAAACTTTTATTATAAGAATTAAAAAAAGAATAATGTGAGTTCATATTTATACAAGACGAACCAAATTTTGTAGTCCGCAGTTAAAAATACAAAATAAAATAGACTGACCTATATCGTGTGGACTAAATGTAGGCCGAACTTATCCGTATTATCATCTATAGTTCACCATTAATCCGAAAAGTAAACGGAATTTGATAATAGATGTGTTTTTTCATTACCTTCATTCATGAATTAAAATGTTTTCACATTTAATAAATAAAGATTTTATTGCCGGAAAATAGGATAACGCAAGATTTATAAGGGGTGAAAATCTATGATATAGGTATATAAATATAATATGTCAGATATATTTATTTTCAAAATATTATACGAATTATATGTGATATGATAATATTAAAAGATGCATGATAAATTCTTAAAAAATATAAATATTGATAAAATATTTTAAAGTATTTTACATCCATATATGTCGTATGTTACTGTATATCATACGTGAAACCTTATCCACTTTTTATTTTTGGAGACTTGTATACTATTTTGCTTCTCCAAGAAATTTTGAGCGGAAAATATCTTATGATGATGCATGTCAACATTAGTTTCTCCGTTTCATCATCACTTTCTGAGTGCATTGGGAAACAATAAATAAGCAATATCAAGAATCAGTTATGATGACAGTCATAAAGATTCAACAACAGTTCTGACTCTGTGTATTCCAGTATACTTACCTCACAACAAGTAATTACATTTGCTTTAAATCATGATTTATCAAAAAAGAAAATATATGATCAATAAATTATATTTTTAGTTTCCATTTTTTAGTAAAATTTGAATTTGGCCCATCAATTGTTTTTTATCTCAATTTGATTTTTATTTTGGAAAATTTGACACAACCAAATTCTTTCCGTTAGTAATAGAGTAACGGTGTTAAATGGGACGCCACGTGTCAACTTCTAGATTTTTATTTTTTTATATTTTTTCATATTTTTTATTAATTTTTTAAAAAAAATTAAAAAAATTAAAATTTTGTCACATGTCAAGCTGACATCTTGCCACGTGGCAGTGACAGTGCCACGTGTCACTATTTGGGAGATGTCATCTTCTCATACTCAATTTGGTCCCTGTATTTTATTTTTTGTTTCAATTTAGTCCCAATTTTTGTAAAAATTATGAAATTTCGTCTCCTCCAAATTGAAACAAAAATTATAAAATGTTATACAAATATTTTTATTAAATTTGATTTTTTTATTCAAATTGATATTTTTATTATATATTTTTAATAAGTTTATTTAAATTTTATTTAAAATTGTTTTCAGATTTTAATTTTTTTTTATTGTTACATAAACTAATTAATTTTTCTTAAATTATATAATTGTTATTTTTATTCTAACTAAAACATTTGTATAAAAATTAATGAATTTTACACTTTTTAAAAATATGCAATTATTTAAAATATAAATCAAATAAAAAACAATATTAAAGTATAATGTAATAAAATATCAATATAATTTATGAATTTTTTATTAGGATTATTTTTTATTAACAACTTTAAAACAATTTTAAATAAAGTTTAATGTAAAATTTTAATTAAAATAAACTTAATCTTGTTAAAAATATTTACTTGAAATATTAATTTTGATAGAAATATTTGTGCATATTTATATAGAAATTAAATTTGGTTTCAATTTGGAGAGGGACAAAATTGTACAATTTTTACAAAAATTGGGACTAAATTGAGACAAATTAAAATACAGGGACCAAATTGAGAATGAGAAGATGACACCTCCCAAATAGTCACACGTGACATTGTCACTGCCACGTGGCACGATGTTAGCTTGACATGTGGCAAAATTTTAATATTTTTAAATTTTTTTAAAAAATTAATAAAAATTAAAAATTAAAAAATTAAAAAAAAATTCAAAAAATTCAAAAAATCCAGAAGCTGACACGTGGCAGCCCATTTAACACCGTTATTACACCACTAACGGAAATGACTTAATTAGATCAAATTTTTCAAAATAGGGACCAGATTGAGATAAAAAACAATTGAGGAACTAAATTCAAATTTTACTACGAAAATGAGAATTAAAAGTATAATTTAACCAAACATTTACTTAGAACAGCTATTAATATATTAATTATATGCTTTCAAAAATTAGTTCAAGAGACTATACAAGAAAAAACAGTAGGATAAAACAAAGAAGAGTCTCTCTGGATATTATATTACTTCAAGATTATGTAATATAATTATAATTTAAATTATTAACAGTTATAATTTAAGTTTTAATTATTAATTAGAATAAAATAATTCATCGTATAAATATAATAATTATTTTAATTCGTTTTATATAAAAGTACTCTTTATAAAACAGTCAAAAAGAAATTACTTATCAAAATTACTTAGAAGACGAAAGATCTTATATAAGATACATAATAGATGTGAAGATTCTTATTTTACAAAACTCTTGTTAAATTTACCATCATATCATACAATCTTGCATGATCAAGCTGTGAGATTCAACCAGAGAAGTTGAAAAGTTGCATAGTAAACATTAATTGTGCCATGATAAATGAGTATTTATAGGAAAAATTGTTTCTTGGTTCTGAACTTGAAAGATCAGCACAGGAGCTGAAGCAATTTAGGAACCCAACTCTGGTTTATTCCTTAAACAATGACTTGTGACCATGACAGTC